>Ga0153956_1000176_pt1 | contig 82002 bp, 82 predicted proteins | sample TSFL040MetaG_FD_104704 | JGI IMG/M metagenome (GOLD analysis project Ga0153956, IMG submission 104704) | Attine ant fungus gardens microbial communities from Florida, USA - TSFL040 MetaG | ecosystem: Host-associated > Fungi > Mycelium > Unclassified | place: USA: Florida, Wekiwa Springs... | reverse complement strand
TTTCTCAAAGATTTGCGGCCGATTTGGGTAAATATTCTTTAGAAAATGTAGCTACAACTTCCTACATCACCAATGCTTCAATCAGTCATCTTACGGGCGATCAGGGATCTGCTTATAATCTGGGACCCATGGATCCGTCTCTTGCCAGTATGCTGAAAAAATTTCCTGCGGCGGTCAACGTAAGTTTATTCCGTCCTTACCTCTGGGAAACACGCAAGCCGCTTCAGTTTGTCAATGCCGTGGAAGCCGCCATGTTTCTTTGGATCACTATAAAAATATTTTTTGTCATAGGATTTAAGAAAGTCTGGAGAACTATAGCGTCCGATCCTACCGTCCAGTTCTTCCTCATTTTCACCATTATTTTCGCTTTTGCCGTTGGGTTGTCATCCGGAAATTTCGGTACATTGTCCAGATATAGAATTCCATGTCTGCCTTTTTTCGGCATGGCGTTAGTCGTCATTTATTATAAAAACAAGCCTTTGGAAAGCAATATATTAGCCCTTAATTTCCGGTAGGTTTCTTTGTATGCACTGTATGTTCTATTGCCGGTTCTATTGTTTTCTTACTATAGCGTTCCATACGACGCAGCAGCCATAGCGAAGCCATCAGCCAGATAACGCCCACGGAAAAACCCGCAAGCACATCGGTAGGATAGTGAACGCGCAAATAAATTCTGCTGATTCCAATTAGCAAAATCAGGAAAGCGAATAAAACGATCAGCAACCATTTGATATAGCCGTTTTTTATATAGTGGTAAGTGATATGGATCAGCAAACCATAAAACGCGAAACCTATTAATGAATGACCGCTGGGAAAGCTATAGCCTAAAGCAGGCTTCACTAACGGTAATAAAGGCCGTTGCCTTGAAAAGATAAATTTCAATATGAACATCAGTAAGGTGCTGCTCAGTGCGATGCTGATGATTTTGATCGAATACCATTTATGCCGGCTTATAAAGAAAAAATAGGCCGCTAAAATAATATTGGCGGGAATGAGGAAATAATGCGTACCTAAAAATGTGATCGCTTCCATCCATTCCGTATTTCTTGGAGATACTCTGCTGCCCACATAAGCGAATATAGTTTTATCAATCTGCGCATTTTGAAGCACAAAAACTTCCCGCACCAAATATGAAAACAAAAAAAGCGCTGAAAAAAAGACAAGCGTGATGATAATAATTTCTGCAGAAAATAATCCCAGTGAGGCTAACGTTCTGAATAATCTAAGTTTTGCTTTTTTAAACATATATGCACAGGGAAAATAATAAAATTATACCCTGATAAATTTTCAGCTTATTTTTAGATTAGCCTAAAAATATTTTTATAGCTTTGAAAAAAATAAAAGAATTGAATGACGGACAAATCATTAGCCGATGTTCATGAATCGGTTGAGGTCAATAAAAAATCTTCGTGGCGGCGAATTGCCGCGTTTTTTGGGCCGGCTTATCTCATCAGTGTCGGTTATATGGATCCAGGCAACTGGGCTACAGACCTGGCAGGCGGCAGCCAGTTTGGCTATAAATTAATATGGGTATTGCTGATGAGCAATCTTATGGCATTGCTGCTCCAGTCATTAAGCGCGCGGCTGGGCATCGTAAGGCGCAGAGATCTGGCGCAGTGTAACAGGGAAACTTATCCGAAAACGGTAAATTTTATTTTGTATGTTTTGGCCGAAATTGCCATCGCAGCTTGTGATCTCGCGGAAGTTTTGGGAATGGCAGTAGGACTCAATTTACTGTTAGGCATTCCTTTACTGTGGGGTGTGTTGATCACATTTGCAGATACCTTGCTCCTGCTGTATTTGCAGCGTTTGGGAATGCGAAAGATGGAAGCTTTTATCATAGCGTTGGTCGCTATTATCGGCATTTGTTTTCTTACTGAGATCATTCTTGCAAAACCCGACTGGGTAGCTTTATCAAAAGGATTCGTACCAACCATTCCTAATAACACCGCACTTTATATAGCCATCGGGATCATTGGCGCTACAGTAATGCCGCACAATCTTTATTTGCATTCCGCACTGGTGCAAACAAGAAAAATAAAACGTGATACCAAATCCATTCGTACAGCCATTCGGCTCAATATACTTGACAGCACCATCGCCTTAAATGCCGCTTTTTTTGTAAATACCGCAATTCTTGTGCTGGCGGCGGCGGTTTTCTTTAAGTCGGGCAATACGGAAGTAGCGGCGCTAAAAGATGCGCATCGTCTTTTAGAACCTTTACTGGGCAGTAAATGGGCGGCACATCTTTTCGCGATTGCATTGATAGCAGCAGGGCAAAGCTCTACCGTAACCGGTACGTTGGCGGGGCAGATTGTAATGGAAGGATATTTGCGCTTGCGGATAAATCCCTGGACTCGCAGATTGCTTACGCGGTTGCTGGCTATTGTGCCGGCCGTTTTGGTGATCATGATTATGGGCGAGCAAATGGTGGATAGCATGCTCGTATTCAGCCAGGTATTATTAAGTATGCAGCTCGCATTCGCAATTATCCCACTTATTCATTTTGTAAGTGACAAGCAGAAAATGCAGGAGTTTACCATTAAGACGCTAACCAAAATTGTAGCGTGGATTGTAGCGGCGATTATCATAGCATTAAATCTGAAACTTGTGTATGAAAGCGCTGCAGAAGGAATGAACGCGACCTCGCAATGGTGGTTAAAAATTTTGATTGTTGCCGGAGAAATCGGTCTGGTGCTGTTGTTGATTATTACCATCGTTTATCCGGTGATTATAAAAAAGAAAACTGCCAACATCAATATTCACCGGGAGCTGGATTTGGATATCTGCGATTTGCAAACGGAAAACAGTTTTTCCAAAATAGCAGTGGCATTGGATTACAGTAGTCAGGACCGATTGGCGTTGCAATACGCACTGCAATTTGCAAAACAAGACACCTGCTTTGTTTTGATGCATATTGTGGAAAGTGCTTCCGCCAAAATCATCGGCGATGATACGGATGATCTGGAAACGAGAAAAGATGAAAAAAACCTGAGAAAATATGCTGAGTTTCTGGAAGGCAAAGGTTATAAAACGGAAATACATTTAGGTTATAGAAACAGGTCGGCCGCAATTGCTGCTATTGTAAAAGAAAGCGGCGCGCAGCTATTGATTATGGCCAGCCACGGACACAAAGGGATCAACGATATTTTATTGGGAGAAACCATTAATAAAGTGCGGCATCTCATCCATGTGCCTTTGTTTGTGGCGAAGTAAGTTTCTTTTTTTATCTTACGAAAAAGTAACAATCAGCATGAGCAAGAAAGGTGCAAAAACGATCTCTGCATCCTCACCAATCTCCCACAACGCTTCTTCGTTTTTCTATATAAAATATCCGTTGCTATGGCTTGCAGCGGCAGTATTTATCTTGTACCTGCCCACTCTGCATTTCGGATTTACCGATTTAGATGATGCTATTTTTATAAAGGATATGCATGCGTACAATGAAGATCTGAGCAATCTTGTTACTTCATTTCAACGCGGTGTATTCAATGCTACAAAAGATAATTATTACCGTCCTCTTTTTTTAGATTCTATAATCCTTAATTATCAGTTTGCAAAGGGAACTATTGAAGGTTATCGGTTCGTCAACATCTTATTGCATTTAGGCTGTGTAATTCTCTTGTACAAATTATTTCTGCGATTGAAAATTGATAAGCTTGCCGCTTTTACAATGAGTCTGTTGTTTGCGGTACATCCGGTGCTTTGCCAGGCGGTGGTTTGGATTCCCGGAAGAAATGATACATTAATGGCGCTTTTTATCTTGTTGTATTTTATTTTTTCAATTGATTATTCTGAAAAACAAAAAACGCAATCGCTGCTTTGGAGTTCTTTTTTCCTGTTGTTAAGTTTATTTACAAAAGAAACCGCTTTTATTGCGCCGCTTGCTTTATTGCTTATTCAGCTGCTGATCCTTAAAAAGAAAGTCTTTGAAAAAGCGCAATGGATGCAATATTGCGTATGGATCGCTGCCGCCGTAGTTTATTTTGCTGTGCGCTCATCGGCTACTTTAAAAGCAAATGACGAACTGATAAAAGGAAATTTACTGACAGATTTCTTTACAAGACTTCCCTTAATCATTCAATATCTCGGAAAAATATTTCTGCCTTTTAACCTTAGTGTTTTTCCTGTTCTTCAGGATACGGTTTATTATTTTGGAATAGCTGCGGTGATTCTTTTAGCGGCGATTCTTTTCTTTACCAAAGAAAAAAAATGGAATTGGTATGTCGCCGGATTCGGATTTTTTCTGCTCTTTTTATTGCCGGTGTTGTTATTGCCGGATTCGCTTAATCAGCAGACCTTTGAGCATCGTTTATACCTTCCGGTCATCGGCATTTTCCTATTGCTTTCTCAAACATTTATTTTTCAAAAGAACGCAACCGGCAAAAAAATTACCTACATTTTATGGGCGATAGCCGCTTTTTTCGCAGCGCTTAATTTTAACCATCAGCAATATTTTAAAGATGCGCTTACCTTTTGGGAGCAGGGCTACAACACTTCACCGCATTCGGCATACGCAACTATGATGTACGGCGCACGTGTGGAAAACAAACAGGAAGGCTATGCACTTATGCGAAAAGCTTATTCCCTGAATCCCGATGAGAAATACCTGAATTATTATTACGGTATGATGCTGCAAAATCAGGACTCGCTTTTAGAATCCGAAAAATATTTTTTAATGGAAAAGAAAAACAGCGGCTATTATGAATGTGATTTTTACCTGGCAAAGATCGCGTTTAAGAAAAAAGATTTTAAAGCGGCGGCAGCATATCTGGAAGATTATACAGCTACAGATAAGACCAACGAAATGGCCAATAACAATTTGCTTTTGCTTTATATGAGTGAGTTAAAAGACAAAGCGAAAGCGAAGGCACAAGCGAAAAAAATGCAGGATAACGGTATTCTCATCCCACAGAACGTGTTGCAGCAGATAAATGCAATGCCTTAGTTTTTATGCATCATTCCTGCAAGTTTTGATTTCAGTTTCTTTGTTTCATCTTCGATGTCTCTTTTCTTGTCTTTCAGCGCGTGACATTTATCTTTTACATCCTGTTTTACACGGAGAAATTTATTTTCAAATAACAAACCGCCGATGATTCCCATGATGGCGTAGGTCAAAAGTCTGGAGTTTTTCATATCTGTAGTAATTACTGAACAAAACGTTGTAAAAAATCCGTGCCTTTGGAGTACCGCTTTGGGTTTATTTAAAAGAGAGCATTCTCCCTTTGGCAGGTATGACCTGACAAGTGAAGGGGTGGTGCGGCTAACATTTATGGCTTCATTCACAACATTTCCTCATGTATATTCTCCCGAAATAGTACATTCGCAATCTAATTTTACTTTATGGTTCAAACCGATATGATCAAAGTGCCTTATGGCACTACGGTGCATGGAGAAGAAGAAATAGACGCTGTGGTAAACGTGTTGCGCACCACTACTCAAATGGGCAAACATGTGCGTGAAATGGAAGAACGTGTGGCGGACCTTTACAATAAGAAATACGGCATCATGGTCAATAGCGGATCTTCTGCATTATACCTCGCGGCCGATTTGTTGAATTATGAAGCGGGCGCTGAGATCATTACACCCGCGCTTACTTTTTCTACAACGGTAGCCCCGCAAGTGAAAAAAGGCTGGATCCCCGCTTTTGTAGATGTGGAAGAAGGAACTTATAATATAGACGCCAATAAAGTGGAAGAGATGATTACGCCGAAAACCAAAGCGATGATCATTCCCAATCTTATCGGTAATCTGCCTCAGTGGCAACAGCTTCGCGAAATAGCTGATAAACACAATTTATTTGTGCTCGAAGATTCGGCAGATACGTTGGGCGCGGAAATCGGCGGTGCATCTTCCGGGAGATTTACCGATATGAGTACGACCAGCTTTTACGGTTCGCATATTATCAACTGTGCGGGTAATGGCGGTATGCTTTGCGTAAACACTGATGCTTATTATGATCGTGGCCGGTTGCTGCGCAGCTGGGGTAGAAGCTCTTCTTTATTTGTAGAATCGGAAAAAATAGAAAACCGCTTTAATGTAGAAATTGATGGTATTCCTTACGATGCGAAGTTTGTATTTGAAGAACCGGGCTACAATATAGAACCGTCTGAAATGGGGGCTGCCTTTGGTATTGTACAATTAAACAAACTCGGGAAAAACATAGACGCGCGTACCGAAAATTATACACGTTTGCGCAAGTTTTTTGAACAGTATGAAGAGTATTTTATTCTTCCAAAGCAGTTGCCGGATTCCCGCACAGGCTGGTTAGCGTTTGCAGTTACCATTAAAGAAACCGCACCGTTTATCCGCCGCGATTTGCAGATATTTTTAGAAAAAAGAAATATACAAACCCGCACCGTTTTTACGGGTAATATTTTACGGCAACCGGGCTTTAAACACCAACCGCATAAAGCAGCAAAAGGCGGCTATCCTGAAGCTGACAAAGTGATGCGTGGCGGTATGCTCATGGCTTGTCATCACGGGCTTAATGAAGTGCAGATAGCATATATGATGGAAAGTGTCACCGAGTTTATGAAGGAGATTTAAAAAATGGAATTACTTGTGTATATCTTCTGCTGCTATCTCAATTACAGCAGAGCAAAGCTGGCGCATTTAAGCGGGGCGAAATGGGCGCTCTTTACTTTTATTGCTATTCTTATTACCGCCGTAATAGGATTTACAACTGTAATTGTAGTCCTCTTTTCCAAAGATCCCAATGTGCAGGCTATGATAAATGAAATGTCAAAAACAGGAGATGACTCGGAATTGCAACAGTACATCTTAAAGAATGTGAATTTCCTGAACCAGCTTTTTGTATTCTTTTGCGGGCTTGGAGGTTATCTTTTTATAAGGTACATCTTGAATAAAAAAGTGGAGCGCGTCAATCCCAATTTGCCTTTTGACGAGTAGCTTACCAGCCGAGTAATTCTTTAAGCTTATTCCAGCCGGGTTTGCTCACCGGTATTTTTTCACCGCATTGCAACAACGCAATATGGCTGTCTTTTTCATAAGCTTCTAAGCGCAGTAGTTGTGCAACGGGAAGAATATAAGAACGGTGCACCCGTACAAAATGTCCCGGATCAAGGCTGCGCTCTAAGAAATTCATCGTCGCTTTTTTCAGAAATTTTCCGTCTTTAGTGAAGATTTTTACATAATCGTCACTGGCTTCTATGTAGTGAATATCCTGCTGCGGGATTATGCGAATCAATCCCTGATCTTTTACCACCACACGGTTTTTATAACCATCATAAATATTGGCTTCAGCAATATTTTTAGTTTCATCAGCAGACGGGCGCTCCGCGTTTTGCAACCATTTATTCATCGCTTTGGCAAAACGTTCCTGAGTAATCGGTTTTAAAAGATAATCAACAGCGTTTGCTTCAAAAGCTTTTAAAGCATATTCATCAAAAGCGGTGGTGAAAATAACGGAGGGTTTTTCATCCAGCAATTCCAGCATTTCAAACCCGTTGATGCGTGGCATTTGCACATCGAGGAAAACAAGATGCGGCGTATGCTCCTGTATGGCTTTAAAACCTTCAAATCCGTCAGCGCATTCCGCTACCACCTTCATGTTTTCATAAGGCTTTAATAACGATTTTATTAATTGCCTGGCTAAAGATTCATCATCAATCAACAGAACTTTATACATCGCTTACAGGAATTTTTAAAGTAGTTATAAATGTGGCATCTTGAGTTTTTGTGTGCAGCAGATCATTTCTTCCATAAAGTAAAAATAATCTTCTTGCTATTCCCTCCAGTCCGAAACCTGTGCCTGAAGCGGGTTTTGATTGTTCATCATAAGGGTTGGTGATTTGAATGCTGATAAAATCTTCTGCCTGCTTGATGATAATGTGGATCGTAATGATTCCTGTTGTGCCATACAAACCGAACTTGATAGCATTTTCCAAAACAGGCTGTAATAAGAAAGGAGGTATGCTCGCAGCTTCGCTGAAATTTTTTTCATAAATAATGTTCAGCCGTTCTGAAAACCGGACGGATTCAATAGCAAGATAATGATCAATGTATTCCAGCTCTTCGGTAAGCGGTATTAATGTCCGTGTATCTCTTTTTACAGACGCTCTCAAAAAATCGGACAGTTTGCCCACCATAGCTTGTGCTTCATCGGGCATGATGGCTATAAGTGCATTGATGGAATTAAGGCTGTTGTAAAGAAAATGAGGCTGTATCTGTTGTCTGAGTTTGAATAGCTCCGCTTCTTTATGTAAAGTGGCCGCATCGGCTATATGATTTATTTTTTCCTGTAGTTCTTCATTTCTTTTCTGTAAAGCGTTTAAGGAAATAAGCCAGCATGCTCCGAAAATATGCAGAAGCAGCATGGAATAGGTGATGTGATTTGTTGTTGCCGCTTTATGAAACCACCATTGCGTAATAGTATCGCCCAGCGAAAAGGACAGATAACCTGCAAAACCGCCAATGATAATAGCATAGATAAGCACAGCAACATGCGTGGGATAGTTTTTGATGACAAGGCTTGCGAGCCAGATTACCAATGTAAAAGATGTGGCGTGTATAAGCGAAAGTGAAAAAGATAATTGCCAGTCATTATTGTATAAAAACAGAATCAGGCAAGCGCTTGCTACCGAAAGTATCCATAAGATCAGCGGAAACCATTTCTTATTATCAAACAGTGACAATGAAAAAAATCATTTGAAAAAAACTAAAACAGCAAAGTTGCGGGTTGTATTTCTTTAATGCAAGAATGCAACAGCACGCCATGTGTTAAAGATACTTCCATTATGTCTTTGACGGCGATAAATTTCCAACTCATAATTCTGCCGTGCCTGTCCACAAAATTGCCTTCTTCTTTCAGGGCTATTTCTTTTGCGGCTTCGATAGCTTCCTCCCGGCTTTCGGCGTGAAGCAATCTTACCTGTTCTTCATATTGATCGGTAAATACATTCTGACAGGAAATGGTAAAAATGATGTGAGCTACAAAAAATGGTTGCATGATGTTGAATTTTTTAGAATGATTTAATATCCACTCCTCCGAATACACATGTTCCTCTTAAGATCAACTGGGTTCTTTTTTGGTCAGTGCCGGTCATTCTTATCACACGCTCATCCTCAACACTTCCCAAAGCCACAAACATTTCATTCTTTACATCCCAATGCGAAGGAACTATAATCTCGCAGCCGCCAAAGACAGCGCGTATGTCCATGTAAATAATGTCATCCGAAGTTTCTGCTTGTGTAAGGTTTATTTCGGCGCCGCCAAATACAGTAGTGATATCACCTCCTTTAAATTGCTTTGAAGTGATGATTTCCTTTGCTCCGCCGAAGACGATATTCCTGCTTATGAAATCTTCTCCTGTTGCTGCTACATATCTCCGATGCGAAAAACCTTTTTTTTTACAAAAAGAAAAAAAAGTCCGGCGCCAATCATTAATACTGGAACTACCAAACGTTGAGAATAAACGATATGGTCGCCTATATGAAAGCTGAAAGAAGGGATGGCGTGCAAAGCGCCGATGATAATTAAAATAAAAGGTGCAGGCGTACGGAAGTTGGTTCTGAGACCGATTATCACACCAATCACAATAAGTATAAACGGCCAAAAAGTATGGATGGGAAAGATGTCCCCAAAGCCTAATTGTTTAAATAAAATCAAAACACCGATAACTAAAATAAGAACGCCGAATCCGAAACGTTTGCGTGCGCGGTGCCGTTCAAAATCCTGAAAAGGAAATTTCCTTTCTTCATTTTCCGTGTTGGTATATTCTTGCATGGTCGCTTTTTTATTATGGTGTAAAAGTAGGCGCCACTATCATTTTCTTAAAGTATTAATCGGCTTGTGAATGTTATAAATCGGTAAACTGCCTGTTATCGTCGGTGAAATATCTCACGATTTCTATCGTTGTTTCGATGCTTCGTACAGGATCATACCTGCAGCTACAGAAACGTTTAGCGAGTCAAAATTATTTTTCATAGGGATATGAATAAAACCATCCGACATTTTTTTTGCTTCATTGCCAATTCCCTTATCCTCAGCGCCCATCACTATGCAGGTGGGTAGTGTGAAATCCGCTTCATAAACCGGAATGCTTCCTTTGAGCAATGTGCTGAGTACCTGAATGCCATTAAGCCTTAAGATATCAATAGCCTGTGATACAGATGTAACACGGCTCAGCAGCAGCTGATGCAAAGCACCGGCGGAAGTTTTAACTGCTTCTTCTGTCAAAGATGCAGATGAGGATGTAGGTAGAATAATACCATGTGCACCGCAACAAAGCGCTGTGCGTGCGATAGCGCCTACATTTCGCACATCAGTTACTCCGTCTAAAAGAATGAATAGAGGCGTTTCTCCTCTTTCTACAATATGTGAAATAGTAGCTTGCAGATCGGTATATGCGATCAGGCTGCTCCAGGCTACTACGCCCTGATGTTGTGCTTTGGTAAGATTGTTCAGTTTTTCTACCGGCACTAAGCTTATGGGAATATCACGTTGTTTTGCGAGTTGTTTTATCAGGTTTATTTCTTCACCATTTGCGCTTCGCAATAAAAAAATCTTTTCCAGTGTAATCCCATTATACAAAGCCTCTATCAAAGGCTTGCGGCCAATTATTAGCGGAAGTGTTGGTTTGCGTTTCAGCATGGTTTGTGCTGCAAGTTAAGTTGTCTTTGTTTTAAAAATAAATAAGCCGGATAGTCCGGCTTATAAAATATCCTTTTTAGAGAAATTAATTGATTTGGTTGTTGATCTCAGCCAACAAACTATTTATAAATTCATCTGTGCCCATTACACCTTTATCGCCCTCACCATGTTTGCGAACAGCTACTTTATTATCGTCCATTTCTTTTTCACCAACCACCAGCATATAAGGCACTTTCATCAATTCTGTATCCCGGATTTTCTTGCCTATTTTTTCACTTCTGTCATCTACTTCTGCTGCTATATTAGAAGCTTTTAGCTTATTACTAATCGAGTGTGCGTACTCAGAATATTTATCACTTATCGGTAAAACTTTTACTTGTAAAGGCGCCAGCCACAACGGTAAATTACCACCACAGTGCTCTAATAGTACTGCAATAAAACGCTCCATAGAACCAAACGGTGCCCGATGGATCATTACCGGACGTTTGCGGGTATTATCACTGTCCACATACTCCAGTTCAAAACGTTCAGGCAAATTATAATCCACCTGAATAGTACCCAGTTGCCAGCTTCTCCCTAAAGCATCTTTTACCATAAAATCCAGTTTAGGACCGTAAAAAGCAGCTTCGCCATATTCAATAATGGTAGGCAATCCTTTTTCTTCCGCAGCCTGCATGATCGATTTTTCAGCAATTTCCCAGTTTTCTTCGCTGCCAATGTATTTGCTTCTGTCTTCTTTATCTCTCAGAGAAATCTGCGCTGTAAAGTTTTCAAAGCTCAGGCTTTTAAAAACATACATTACCAGATCAATCACTTTTTTGAATTCTTCCAATACCTGATCAGGGCGGCAGAAAAGATGCGCGTCATCTTGTGTAAAACCGCGCACACGGGTAAGTCCGTGCAATTCTCCACTTTGTTCATAACGATATACTGTGCCGAACTCCGCCAGTCGCAAAGGCAAATCTTTATAAGAACGCGGCGATGATTTATAAATCTCACAATGGTGCGGACAGTTCATCGGCTTTAATAAAAACTCTTCTCCTTCCTGTGGCGTAGTAATGGGGCGGAAACTGTCCTGCCCATATTTTTCCCAATGTCCGGAAGTGACATACAGATTTTTACTGCCAATATGCGGCGTCATCACCGGTAAATAACCACTTGCTATCTGTGCTTTTTGCAAGAACTGTTGTAAACGCTCACGCAGCATAGCTCCCTTTGGCAGCCATAAAGGCAAACCGCTTCCTACTTTTTCGGAGAAAGCAAATAATTCCAGTTCCTTGCCCAGCTTTCTGTGGTCACGCTTTTTGGCTTCTTCCAGCAATGTCAGATATTCATCCAATTCTTTTTGCTGCGGAAACGTGATGCCGTAAATACGAGTCAGCATTTTGTTTTTTTCACTGCCACGCCAGTAAGCGCCTGCAATGTTCATCAGCTTAATGGCTTTAATAAAACCGGTGTTGGGAATATGCGGACCACGGCACAGATCGGTGAAATTTCCCTGCTTATAAAAAGTAATTTCTCCATCCTTCAGATCTTGCAACAGCTCTATTTTATAAGGATCATTCTTCCTGGAAAAATAACCAATCGCTTCTTCTTTTGGTACTTCCAAGCGTTGATAAGCGTTGCTTTGTTTCGCCAGTTCTTTCATCTTCACTTCCAGTTTTTTCAGGTCTTCTTCCGTCATGCTGCGGTCGCCGAGGTCTATATCATAGTAAAAACCATTTTCAATAGAGGGTCCAATACCGAATTTTGTATCCGGAAAAACAGCTTCAATAGCTTCTGCCATCAAGTGCGCCGATGAATGCCAGAAAGTGGATTTGCCATTCCTGTCATCCCAAGTCAGGAGTTTTAAAGTGGCATTATTATGAATAGGTCTTGTCGCGTCCCATACTTCTCCGTTTACTTCTGCGGCCAGCACTTTGCGCGCCAGTCCTTCACTTATGGATTTCGCTACATCCAGCGCGCTTGCTCCATCTTCATATTCTCGTACGGCTCCGTCGGGTAATGTTATTTTTATCATGAGTGTTATATACTTTTTTTAAAGGTTTGCAAATTTACGATTTGAAGTTTTTGTAAGACAACTAAGTTTAAATAAAAGAAAAACCACCGTTTTTGTGCGGTGGCTTTTTATAAAAACAGGTTGCCGCATCAAAACTTGACGAAGGTGTGTGTGTAGGTAAGCGTGTCTTTTTTCGTGTTGTTTACATGGCTGGGTTGTAAATCCACATATTGAATAGTGAATTTAGAAGTAGAGTAATTCATAAAATCTGCTGTAATAGAGGACATTCCAAAAAAGGTATTGTCGGCATTGTAAAAATTGATTTGCTTTTTATCATTGCTCAGATACCAGTGGAAAGGGATGGTTTCCGGTTCCGATTCATCGCATTTGAGATCGCCTCTGTTTTGTGTAGCGTCAAAACCTTCAGCAAAAAGTATGAAGTTGTCTTTTTTACAAGCGGGCCAAACGGGCACGGAATCGTAAAGATTATACGTAGTGTCTTTACCGATGTAAGGATCAAATTTCAGCGTCATGGCAGAATGTTTCCAGCGGCCGCTGCGCAGTTCTTCTTCACGGGAAGGTGGTGTATCCACTTTTTTACAGGCGGAAACTATTAATAACGAAGCTACAATTGTCAATAAGTATTTCATTGATGCTCAAAAGAATTTTCGCTAAGCTAATGAAAAAATTTAGAAGAAAAATATGTTTGTAATGACAAAAAATTATTTGTGTGAAATGGTTTAGTAAGCAACTGTGAATTTTTGGGTTCCGGACTTTCCTGTGGCTTTGTCGATAATTCGGCAATAGTAAACTCCGTCGGCAATTTGAGGTAGGGAAATTTTAATGCTGTTTTTTTCAATCACTTTTGAATCATATCTGAGTAATCGGCCCAAAACATCTATAATATAAACATCGCAATTGTCAATGCCTGTTAATGTCAGAGTACCTGTCGGCTTTTCATAGTTGATTTCCATACCGGTAGCAAACGAAGTTTCCTGGACACCGGTAGGAGGAGGTGTGTAACCATAAAATAATGTATCGAGTTCTGTTGTGGAAAGAGAACGATTATAAAATCGAATATCATCCATTGCGCCCTTGAATGGGTTTTCGTCTGTTGGTCCTAAAATGTTGCCAATAATAGTATTGTTATTGAACGTTGAATAAATATTCGGGCCATAAGCAGAATCTACAATAGAGCCATTTAAATAATACTTATGATAAGCGGATGCGACATCGAACTCTGCTCCGAAAAAGTACCATTGCATGGATGGTGGTATGCTGTCACTACTGGAATAAGCACATCCATAGCCAGGTTCATAATAACAACTTATGTAGCTGTTGTATTCAACAGTAGCACTGCCCGGATAATAGTTGATAATTCTGTATTTGTAGCTATAGGAAGAAGTTAAAGTGCGGTCATTGATTATTTCACCACTGTTTGCATAAGGTTTTATCCATCCGGTAATAGTATAACCTGAAGCTATGTTAGGGTAAATAACGTACGGAATTTCAACATAAGTAGCACTGTCAAATTCAATAGCGCCAAAGGCATTCCCAAAGCGATCGGCCGTGTTCACTAAAGTTCCATTTGTAATGCCGGTATAACCTCCTGTTACATCAATAAAAACAGGGGTTTCGTTAATAGGATAATGATGAATAAGACCAATATCATTGGTTACCTGAGAATTTACTTTTATGGTTATAAAAAAGCAGGATAAGAAAAACAATAAGTGTTTTTTCATTGGAAGAAATTTTATAAAGTTATAAACTTCGTTAGTAGCTCTTGGTGTTATTTTACAATATGAATATTTGCGGATTTAAGACTTATTTAAACAAAAAATAAAAGGCGTAAATGAAAATTTCGTTAGCATCTTTATCAATAAAACATCATTTTTTACAAAGAACTATCAAAATTATCCAACCCATTTTCTTGTGCGAATTTCATAAACTTTTCTTTTTCTTCCCCCTTCAATGATTCAATAAATTTTTTCCATTCTTCAACAAAGTCTGTATAATAAGCAGTTTCAGTGCACTGAGCTCTTTTAGGGTTTATAAGGGTACTATGCTTTTTTAAAAGGGCAAATTTCTTACTTACTGATTTCACTTTAAATTTTTGCCTGGATAGTTTATGTAAAACAATATCCAAACTGTTTGGGTTATAGAAGACCCTATTCTGTTGGGCAAAAGTAGAAACTGCGATACTTGCCAATAAGATGCAACTGAGAATAAATCTTTTCATAGGTCATGTAAATTAGCAAATACTTACAATTTTTTGTTTTGCACCTAAGTGGAGAAATTATCCCGCTAAACGATTTTTCCTATTCCTAAAACCTTTCTATCTTTGCACGACCGTTACAGCTAAATAAATTCAATTAAATTTTATTGCGACAAAAGCTGCACACCCGGTCTTCAAAAACAGGCGTGTTATGACTAAGTATATTTTTGTAACCGGTGGCGTTACTTCTTCTCTCGGTAAAGGTATTATCGCGGCTTCGCTGGCAAAACTGCTACAGGCACGCGGCTTCCGCACTACCATTCAAAAGTTTGATCCTTACATCAACGTAGATCCCGGCACGCTGAATCCGTATGAGCACGGAGAATGTTATGTAACGGAGGACGGCGCGGAAACCGATCTGGATCTCGGGCATTACGAACGTTTTTTAAACACTCATACTTCGCAGGCTAATAATGTAACCACCGGTCGCATTTACCAATATGTCATCAATAAAGAGCGGGAAGGAGCCTATCTTGGAAAAACCGTTCAGGTAATTCCGCACATTACCGATGAGATCAAAAGAAGAATGACCTTGCTTGGGCAAAACGATCAGTTTGATATTGTGATAACCGAACTGGGCGGTACTGTGGGCGATATAGAATCTTTGCCTTACATAGAAGCTGTGCGCCAATTGAAATGGGAATTGGGTGATGATAATTGTATTGTGGTGCATTTAACCTTAATTCCTTACCTGAAAGCAGCAAAAGAACTTAAAACGAAACCTACGCAGCACTCTGTAAAAATGATGAGTGAAAACGGACTGAACCCCGACATTCTCGTCTGCCGTACGGAAGAAGCGCTTTACAAAGATCTGAAACGCAAGATCGCTTTGTTTTGCAACGTGACGCAGGACGCGGTGATCGAGGCGCTGGATGCTGATACGATTTATGGCGTGCCGTTGGAAATGATGCGGGAAAAACTTGATGAGATTTGCCTGAAAAAACTTGGATTGAGTATGGGAACTGAACCCGACCTCACGAAATGGAAAGAGTTTTTAAACAAACTGCGCTATCCAAAATCGAAAGTAATCATTGGATTGATTGGGAAATATGTAGAATTGCAGGATGCCTATAAATCCATCCTTGAAGCATTGATACATGCAGGTGCCATGAACGAATGCAAAGTGGAAGTACGTAATATTCATTCGGAATATCTTACTCCTGAAAACGCGGCTGAAAAAATGGAACAATTGGATGCGGTTTTAGTAGCACCTGGTTTTGGCAGCAGAGGTATAGAAGGAAAGATAGACGCCATACGCTTTGCAAGAGAAAATAACATTCCATTTTTCGGTATTTGCCTTGGAATGCAAATGGCTTGTGTAGAGTTTGCGCGCAATGTGTTAGGATTAAGCAACGCCCATTCCATAGAAATGAACAGCGATACACAAGATGCGGTGATAGACATGATGGAAGAACAAAAAAATATTACGCACATGGGTGGCACTATGCGGTTGGGCGCTTATGAATGTGAAATGAAAAGTGATTCAACATCTGCTTCCATTTATAACACCACCAATATTACAGAACGTCATCGTCACCGTTACGAGTTTAATAATGATTATCTTGAAGCTTTTGGAAAAGCAGGCATGACACCGGTGGGAAAAAATCCTAAATCCGGACTGGTGGAAATCATGGAAATCAAAAAACATCCTTTTTTCATAGGCGTACAGTTTCACCCGGAATATAAAAGCACGGTAGAAAACCCGCATCCTCTGTTTGTAGCTTTTATAAAAGCGGCAAAAGAAAATGCGGAAATGCGCGGCGCAAGTAAGCAACCGGCTTTTGAGCGCAGCGCTGTAGAAAATTAAACAAAGATGATGGCTTGATTTTTTAAGTATTAAGAAAAAAATACAATGAAAAATCAGGAAAAGAAAGACGATAAAAAGTACCCTGGCTATCCGCACTATTCTAAAAAAGAAGATATTTATAAGCAGGAAAAAGAAGAGCCTTTTACAGACAAGAGCGAAGAAGAAATGAATATGGGATTGGATGTTCCCGGCGGCGATCTGGATGATGAAAATGAAGAAATAGGAGAGGAAGATGAAGAGAATAATTATTACAGTCTTGGCGGCGATAATCATGAAGACCTGGAAGAAAGCGAAGAGTAGTTTTATCCCGTTACTTTATAAAGTTTGCAGCGAATGATTTTCCTGCAAACTTTTTTGTTTAAAAAAAGATGACTTTGCAAAATGAGAGCAGTAATACAGCGCGTAGCTCAGACAAGTGTAGGGGTAGAAGATGAAATGATCGCTTCTATTGGAAAAGGCTTTTTGGTTTTGCTGGGCATTGAAACGGGAGATACGGAGGAAGACATAAACTGGCTTGTGAAAAAAATAATTCAACTGCGCATTTTCAGAGATGAAAACGGACTTATGAATAAATCATTATCGGACGTGGATGGTGAACTTTTAGTGGTCAGCCAGTTTACACTTCACGCGTCTTATAAAAAAGGAAACCGTCCATCTTTCATCAATGCGGCACGCCCGGAAAAAGCGATTCCCTTATATGAAAAGTTTATTGCAGAAGCAAAAACGCATTTGGGTAAACCTGTTGCCAGCGGAAAATTTGGAGCAGATATGAAAGTAAGCCTGGTAAATGATGGACCTGTAACAATTATGATGGACAGCAAGCATCCTGAATGATTATGTAATACTTCTGAACACGGTGTAGCGCAACAATATTTCCAATCCAAGACATAGCAAAGCCAACATAGCAAACGGGAAAAATAATTCCGCATAATGCTTGAAGGAACTGATCTCTACTTTTGTTTTTTCCAGTTTGTCAATATCATTATAAATGGAGGCAAGCGAACGATTGTCGGTAGCGCGGTAGTATTTGCCTCCGGTTTCGGAAGATATTTTTTGCAGTAACGCTTCGTCAATCTGCACTTCCTGCATTTGCATTTGCATACCCATAGGCGTAGGTACAGGATAGGGTGCCATCCCTTTAGAGCCTACACCAATAGTATAAACTCTGATTTTGTAAGCCTTAGCAATTTCCAATGCCAGTTCAGGGCCAATTTTACCCACGTTATTTACACCATCCGTAAGCAGTATGATTATTTTACTTTTTCCGGTGGATCTTCTTATTCTGTCTACAGCAGTGGCAAGTCCTTCACCTATTGCGGTACCGTCTTCCAGCATGCCACTTTGTATACCGTTTATTTGGTCTTTTACAACATTGTGATCAATTGTAATAGGGCAAAGTGTAAAACTTTCTCCCGAAAAAATAACCAATCCGATCCTGTCAGTCGGGCGTTTATCAACAAACTCTTCCGCTACTTTCTTAGCTGCTTCTATACGGTTGGGTTTCAGATCTTCCGCAAGCATACTGCCCGATACATCAATGGACAAGACAATATCAATACCATCGCTGTCAATACTTTCAGTGACGTTGCTGGATTGTGGCCGTGCTAAAGCAATAATCAAAAAAACTAAGGTCAGGATTCTTAAAACAAATAAAATCGGACGCAATCTTACCCGCCAAGACAGGGCAATAAGTTTTAAATGCGCTGTAGTGCTTAATCTCAGCGCGGAAGCTTGTTCCGTTCTTTTTCGTTGCCACCAGATGATAAAAGGAATGAGCAGCAAGAGTCCGAAAAAAGCCGGATGTGCAAAGCTGATATGTTTCCAGTCTAATAAGGCTTGCATCAGGCTGTAGGATTATTTTGAGTTTCTACAATCACGGGTTTTGTTGCTATTACAAATGCCCTGGCAGTTTCTATGCTTTGTGTATGTTCGTAAGGCAAAGGTTGCGCTTTGGCAAATTTTGCAAGATCAGCAGTGTGCAGGATCTGCGACAGCTCATCATAATATTTGCTCATTTCTTTATGTTCATGGCACTTAGATAAAAGCTCATCGGTTGTCAATTCCATTGCCGGTGTTTTGAAACGCTGTTCAATATAACTTCTTATAATGTCAGTCAGTTCGATATAGTAAACTTTGATGTTTCCCTTTTGCCAGAGCTGTTTGTTTTCCAATTCCTCTAACAAGCGAAGCGTTTTTTGCTGTAAAGTTTCCTGGGGCACAGGTGGCGTGACAACAAGTGCAGGTTTCTTTTTGGTCAAACGGACAATAAGCCAAATGATAACGGCCAGTAAAATAATAGCGCCTATCATCCACGGCAAATATTCTTTCCAGTCTTTTTTTACAGTAATAATGTTCTTAATTCCTTTAAAAGCTTTGGTAGTATCTACGGGAACAGTATTTACATTTACCAGAAAACTGTCTGTTTGGATAACATAAGCTGTTCCGGATTTTGGCATTACGGAAAATGCAAACGCGGGCACTTTAAACAAACCGCTGTCGAAGCCTGTAATTAAAAGCCGTTGTTTGTAAACAGTGGTGTTTCCTTGTTTCGTAGTATCAATTTTTCCCCGTTCCACAACTTCGAGCTTATTGAAAGTATCCGGAATATACGCCCATTGCAATGTCGCATTTCCTTCATTCCTGGCTTCAATAAACATTTTTATCTGGTCGCCAACGAGAATCTGAACAGCATCCAATTTTGCATGTACTGCTACACCGTCCTGAGCATTTGCATTTAAAGAAGCAGCAAATAAGAAAATAAATAATAAACAGCGCAGGAGTTTCATAAGGTTATCGGGCTTTAAAAAAGGCTTGTAGTTTTTTGATATAATCTTCATCCGTTCTTACAGAAAACAAAGCTGCATTGTTCTTTCTGAAAGTCTGAACAAAATACTGATGCTGGTTGTCAAATACTTTTTGATATTGAACACGCAACTCTTTATTGTCAGTATCTATCCAGTTGGTAGTGTTATTTTCCGCGTCCATCACCTGTATCAGTCCGGCTTGTGGTAATTCTCTGTCGCCCTTGTCATATACCTGAATGCCGATAATATCATGTTTTCTGGCAGCGTGCTGCAATCCTTTATCATAAGATTTGCTTATGAAATCGCTGAGTACAAACGCGATGGTTTTTTTCTTCACTACATTGTTCAGGTATTCCAATGCGGCTTGTACGTTCGTTTCTCTGCTGTTGGCCGGCTCCAGGGTTATCAGTTCGCGGATGATGCGAAGTATGTGGCTTTTCCCTTTTTTAGGAGGAATAAATTTTTCTACTTTATCTGCAAAGAAAATAACGCCAATTTTATCATTATTGGTAGTGGCGGAGAATGCAATGACAGCGCTTATTTCAGTTATAAGCTCCTGCTTGGAACGTTGATGAATACCAAATAGTGAACTGCGGCTTATATCTACCAGCAGCATCACAGTAAGCTCCCGTTCTTCTTCAAATACTTTTACATAAGGATGGGAAAAACGCGCGGTTACATTCCAGTCAATTGCTTTCACATCATCACCCGGCGTATATTCCCGCACTTCGCTGAAAGACATACCGCGACCCTTGAACGCAGAATGATATTCACCGGCAAAGATATGATTGCTCAATCCTTTGGTTTTAATTTCTATCCGTCGTACACGTTTTAATATTTCTGACGTTGTAAGCTCCAAAGCGGGGTATGATTATTTTGCGACAAATGTAATCCGATTGACAGGCTTTGTGGAAAATGCCACTATTAAAATTTTCTGAAAATAAATACAAACTTTTTATCCTTTTATTAAATAATACTTTTGTAAAATGAAACACATCATGACTACCACAAAAACCATAAGCACTTTAGGAATAACCGCCTTTTTGCTTTTGGCTGCTACTTCATGTCAAAACAATGAAGAAAATAAAGACACGGCAACTTCTGCTGATACTTTGAAAAGCGAAAACCCGGTGACGCTTGCCGATGTATCCACTTCTCCCGATTTTCCCGGTGCTATCTTAAACATGGGAAATGTAGAAGCAACTCCACAAGGCGACAGTGTAAAAATCAATTTCAGTTTTAACGTGAAAAATTATGAACTGAAAGCACAGACAGCCGATGCATCTGACAAACTTTGCAACAATTCAAAAGACGGACAGCACATTCACTTCATCTTAGACAATACTCCTTACAAAGCTTTATATGAACCTAAAACGGAAATTACCGTTGCGAAAAACAGTGAACACTATCTTGTCGCTTTTCTTTCACGTTCTTATCATCAGTCTTTAAAAAATAAAGAAGCGGCGATTGTCTATCATTTTAAAATAGATGAAAAAGGTAAACTGCAAAAGTTGGAAGCACCTACAACTCCGATGCTGACATACAGCCGTCCTAAAGGTGATTATCTTGGCAAAGACACGGAAAATATTTTGCTTGATTTCTATGTTTGGAATGCCACTTTAGGAAATGATTATAAAGTGAACGTAAACATAAAAGGCGAAGGTGTGGATACGATGCTGACCGTAACCGAATGGAAATCTTATTTTCTGAAAAATTTGCCAATGGGAAAAACAACTATAAAACTTACGCTGGTAGATAAAGACGGAAACAAGGTGGAAGGACCGGAAACGGAAATAAGCCGCGACATTAATCTTGCTCAGGATGAGCCAATGAAATAACTTCTTTATTATGACGTTTATAAAAACTCTCACATTTTGTGGGAGTTTTTCTTTTCAAATAAATTTGGACAAGGGGGAAATTATAGCCATTAAAATAAAGCATTATCTTATAGATTTAGCTTCGATTTTTACTCCCATTTCTTCTAATATAGAAAGCAGTGTATCTATTTTCGCTTTATCGCCAATAGTAAGGTTATACTTTTTTCTTTTTTTGTTGCGACAAGTAATTGTAATAAATGAGAATACACGTGGAACAGCTATGTCATTATATAAGATAGACTGAATATCTTTTACGGGGAATACATATTTATTATTAAATGGACGAAAATAATATCTTACAACTAAAGCATCTTCGTATAAATAATAGGCTGTAAAAGTATATTGAATGAATATATAAAAAAGTAGAACCAGCCCCAAAAGCACATACAACCGACTGTCTTCCAATGTTTGCCATTTCCATATTCTCGATTGATACAAAAAAAACAAGATTATAGCAATCGAAATAGCTATGCGAAACCAATCAAAGTCTGTTTTGAATTTTAGTGTTTTCTTATTCATAATTCATAGTTCTACTATTTTAATCAGTGAGTATAGAAACGTACAGCCACCAATTACTATTTATCCAACTGCCTTACAAAAATAGTATCACCAAATTGCCTTAAGTTATCATAGCTGTTAAACTGTAATGCTGTTCCGTTAAAGTTAATGTAGGTAATATAAACCGGATCTCCCGGTAAGCCATTTATAGGAATAAAATAATCAGCTTTTTTAGTTTTTTGATAGATGAAAATATTGAAGAATGATATAAAAGCTTTCCTTCCTCTCTCTGGTTTCCCGATAAGTTTATTGTCAAAATCTACTATTAAGGCATCCAATTCATTTTTTACATTTAGTTCTTTGTCAAAAAGAATTACAATTTGATTGGAATGACCTTTTCTGATACCAATTTTAGCCGGAATAATTCTATTATGACTTCCATACACTTTAAAATTGTCTGATATCAATAAGAATCGCCCCTGAATAGACATTATTAAAATAATGCTGAGTAATAATAGGAATATAAGAGAGATTTTTTTCAAGGAGATGGGAGTTTACTTTTGGCTTTTAAGATATCATGTTTTGGGTAATGATCATCTTTTTGAAATGAAAGGAGATGTAACGTTAGTGCGCTGATTATATGATCCGGCGAGATTCATTATTGTTTAGCTGCACAATTCCCGGCTTCATTCCTATTTCAAAACTTCCAGCTTTATCTTGTAACTGCAACGCTTTAGCTCCATTAAAACAAGCCCAAAGCAACAGCGTTTCCCAATCAATCTTAAAATGTTCATACAGTGTTTTTAATTCGCTGTAGATACATAATTGATCATTGGAAGAAAGACTGTCCGTACCCACGCAAACAGTAGCATTGGTTTCTATAAAAAGCCTTACATCCGGCAATGTATTTTCTATATAAAGATTGGCATTCGGACAAAGGCAGAAAAACGCATTTGAAAAACGATTCATCGCATATCGTATATCATCCTTTGAAGTAAACGTATTGTGTACAAAAATGACGGGATGCGAAGGTGCCAACCAGTGAGCGTAGGTTTGTAAGGATGTTTTTCCTGAAGCTGTAAAATTGCCTGCATCAATATTCAACCCTTTCAATAGCTCGTTCACTCTCCCGGTTTTATCTTTATAAAATTGATTTTCCGCTTCACATTCCTGGTTGTGTACAGACAAAACAGAACGTTCTTTAAAAGCACTGATCAGCTCAAATAATTTCCTGGAAACTGAATAAGGCGCATGCGGTGTAATGGATTGTGAGCAAAAACTTTCTTTTTGTTGCGCATACACTTTATAGGTTTTTAACGCATATTCAAAACTTTTTTCTGCAAAGGCGTCATTAAAACCCAACGCTTCTACAAAGGTGTGAATGTGCATCTTTCCTACATTTCTTATATCTATACAATCGCCGGTATTGGAAATGTCGCCCACTGCTGAAACTCCTTTCTGCCAAAGGTTTTCATAAGCATTTACTCTTGCAGAGGTTTTTTCTTCTTCTGAAAAACCGGTTCTTTTTTGAATGACTTGAAGCAGAAACGAAACTAAACCTGTATACTTAGGAATAATACCTTTCAGGTGCGAAAGTTCCAGGTGGCAATGCGCATTTACAAAACCCGGACAAACAATTCCTTCATAGTGTTGCGATTCACCTTTATAATTTTCATAAAGGGCTATGATGGTTCCATCATCGGCAATTTCCAAAGCGGTATTTTCTTTCAGAAATTTTTTGCCGTCATGTATCTTATCTGCGGTGATGAACAAGTAAGGTTAAATTTTTAATGCTAAGAGTTTGCACAATTTTATCGCTGCTTTGTATTCTTGGTTTTCTTTGTGTGAAACTGTCAGCTTTTAAAATGTTTCAGGAAAATAATTTCTTTTTCATCCAGGAAACGCCATTTTCCACGTGGTAAATTTTTCTTCGTCAGGCCTGCGTAGATTACACGATCCAGCTTTTCCACTTCATATCCCAGACTTTCAAAAATGCGTCTTACAATACGGTTGCGTCCGCTGTGAATTTCCACGCCCACTTCGTTTCTTTCTTCCAGATATGCGATTTCATCTACCTGTACCAACCCGTCTTCCAACTCAAGACCTTTAAAGATCTTTTCATAATCGGCTTTCGTCAGATTTTTATTGAGCGTTACATGATAAACCTTGCGTATCTGATAGCTTGGATGCGAAAGCTTATGTGCCAATGCGCCATCGTTGGTAAGCAATAAAAGCCCGGTGGTATTTCTATCCAGTCTGCCTACAGGATATAATCTTCCTACTTCAGCGTTGGCTACCAGATCCATAACAGTTTTTCTTTCCTGCGGATCTTCGGTAGTGGTAATATAGTCTTTAGGTTTGTTGAGCAGTACATACGCCAGGTTTTTTTGCGGCGTCATTTTCTTTCCTGAAAGAGTAACGGTATCGCCGGGTGCTACACGATAGCCGGGTTCTAAAATTAGCTCGCCGTTTACTCGCACTTTTCCCTGCTTTACCAACTCTGCCGCATCTCTGCGACTGCATTCGCCGCTGTGCGCTATGTATTTATTGAGCGTCATCGGCTCATCAATACTTTTAGCCGTGTCTTTTTGTTTGGGTTTTGTTTCTTCTTCTCTTACTTGTTTGCGGTCTTTTTTATCTTCAAATTTTCCGTCTTTTTTGCGATCAAATTTTCTTTCTCTGTATTCCTCATCCTTTCTGTCTGCTTTATGAAAAGATTTTTTTCCTGTTTTATCAAATGGTTTTCTATCCGCTTTATCAAAAGGTTTTTGCTGTGATTTTTTAAAGGGAACTCTGTCCGTTTTGTCAAATGATTTCCGATCGCTGTATTCTAATTTCTTATCATCTAATTTTCTGTTTGCAAAGTTGTCTTTCCCTTTTCCAAATTTTTTATCACCATCTACATTTAATGGCCGTTCTCTTTTTTTGAAGGGCTTGTCGTTGTCGAAATCTTCTCTTCTTTTCCGGCGTTCAGGAAATTCATCTTTTTTTCTTTCAGGTTTATCTTCTTTGAATTCTTTTTTCCGGTACTCTTTTTTAAAAGGAGCATTATCAGTTTTGCGGGTGCCTTCTTTTTTGTCGAATGACTTTTTGAACGGTTGCTTCATGTAGTTGGCAAAGGTATTATAAGGTTATGGTAAATGCGGATAATTATTTTGTTTGCCTGTAGCCCCAGTCTTTCAGCCAGTTCAGCACTTTGTCTTTATAATTTCCCTGGATAATGATTTCGCCGTCTTTTACGCTGCCGCCGGCGCCGCATTTGGTTTTGAGTTCTTTTCCCAATAGTTCCATAGCTGCTTTTGCCCCAATAAATCCGTAAACGATCGTTACAATTTTGCCAGCGCGGTGTTTGGTTTCCAATAGTACACGCAGCTTTTGTTGTTCTTTGGGCAGTGTTATGTCTTCCTGGTTTTCTTCCGTTTCATTATTCAGTTCTGGGTTTGTAGAGTAAACCAAGCCTCCCAAATTATTTTTCTTTTTAGACATAGTACTTAGCTTTTATTTTTTTACACATTGCAGGATATTGTCCCAAAGTACAGATGCAGTGCGCTCCCAGTTGAATTTTTTTGATTGTTCTTTTGCGGCTTCTGCCAGTTGTTTGCGCAGGTTTTCATCTTTATAAAGCTGTTCCATTTTATGGGCGATGTCTTCTACGTTTTGAGGATCAACAGTCAAAGCCGCGTCGCCGCCCACTTCCGGCATGGAAGATGTGTTGCTGATGATAGCCGGAACATGACATTGCTGCGCTTCGAGGATGGGAATGCCAAATCCTTCGAATAAAGAAGCATAAACCAAAGCATAAGCCGCGCCGATTACTTTACAGAGCTTTTTTACATTCAGATAACCTACCCATTTTACATCTTCTTTGAAAGGCATATTGTTTTTCAATTCCTCGACAGCTTCATACTTCCAGGCAAGTCTGCCAACGATCACCAGCTTCATATTGCTGCGTTGTCTTTTTTTGAACGCTACAAAAGCTTTTAAAAGGTTCACTACATTCTTTCTGGGATGCAAGGCACCGGCAAAAACAAAATATTCACAGCCATCGGCATATTCTTTTTTTACAGCTTCTTTTTCCTCCCATTCTAATGGTTGGTAAGCATTATGTGCGCCGTTATATGAAACATCGATCTTATCTAAGGAGACATGATATTTTTCAGCAATATCTTTTTTAGAAAATTCTGAAACCGTTACGATTCGTTTGGCTTTTTGTGCAAACTGTGGAGAAAATTTTTTAAGATAATTTCTGATCGCAAGACTCAGATGATGCGGGTAATGTTCAAACGCCAGATCGTGCATTACAATGCAGGTAGACACTTTGGTGCTCAGCGACATTAAGCCGTCCGGAGAAAGAAAAACATCTGCGTTGTATTTGCGAAGCATATACGGAATGCGCATTTCGTACCAGATATAAAACAAAACCGGATGGCGCGCAGGAGGCCCGAATACAACCGGCGTTACATTTTCGGCAAATACAAAAGAAGGGTCATAAGGACGATCGAAAAAGAAAATGAACTCATGCTGCGGATGCTCCGTGACGATTCTTTTCAGTGTTTCGTGTGTGTACCAGCCTATTCCTTCCAGTTTGCCTTTTAATAAAAGTCTTGTATTTACCGCGATGCGCATAATTGTATTGGCGCAAAAATATAATTTTACAACCTTAAACTTTTTTTGTTTTTATACTTCACTCATCATGCGTAGATTTTTCGCCAAGAATATTTTGTTTGTAGTGGCGGTAAATCTGTTGGTAAAGCCTGTATGGATTTTTTTAATTGACCGAACGGTGCAGAACAGAGTTGGGCATGATTACGGTTCTTATCAGGCGCTTTTTAATCTGGGTATCATCTTTCAGATATTGCTGGATTTTGGGATTAATAATTACACCAGCAAAACCATCGCGGAACATCCGGAAAACATCCGGGAAATTTTCCCTGCATTGTTATCGGCACGAGTGCTGTTGGGCTTATTATATATCGTTGTTGTGTTTAGTATAGCTTTTGCATTAGGCTATCATGGTAGCGAGCTGCTGCTGCTTGCAGGTATATCAGCCATTCAATTACTCAATTCCACTTTACAGTTTATCAGAAGCAATGTATCTGGTTTGCATAAATTTAGGTTGGATGGGATATTATCTGTAAGCGATAAATTGCTGATGATTGGCGTATGTGGTTTTTTACTTGTTTATCATAAAACGGATTTTAAAATCACCTGGTTTGTAGAAGCACAGGTGATCTGTTATCTGCTGGCTATTATTTTCGGATTGGTGGCACTGAAGAAGATTAGTAAGATATCTGTTCGGTTTTCTTCGCATTATAAAACCATCTGGCTTCATGTAAAAAAGAGTTTTCCTTATGCGTTGCTTATCTTTTTAATGTCTATTTATACCCGTGCGGATATGCTGATGGTGGAACGAATCTGCGGTGTAAAGGGTAAGGAGGAAGCGAGCATCTACGCCGCCGCTTTTCGTTTATTAGATGTAGGTAATATGATCGGGCTGATGTTTGCAGTAATGTTATTACCCATATTTGGCGGTATGATTGCCCGCAAAGAAAACTTGAAAGAACTGGTCCGGCTAAGTGTAAATATTTTATTGCCGGTTTCTTTTTTAGTAATGATCATGGGTATTTTTTTTCGCAGCGAGATTATGCAGCGTTTGAATCCGGCTTTACCATCTTCCAAGGCTTTGGTATTTGCCTGGTTGATGGCTGCATTTCCTGCGTTCAGCATTTCCAATGTGTATTCTACGCTGCTTACTGCAAATGGTAATCTGAAACTGATGAACAGGATTGCCTTTTTTGGCGTAGTGGTCAATCTTGTTTTGAACGTTATACTTATTCAATATTTTAACGCAGTGGGCGCGGCTGTTACCGCTTTTATCACGCAGACATTCGTAGCGCTGATCTTTTTATTTTCCGCAAAAAAGGAACTGGTATTGCAGGAAGATTTTCGCTGGGGCTTTTCTTTTTTCTTCTACATTGTGCTGCTTGTTTTTATCGCTTTTATTATCAGATCTCTGGTACTGCCCTGGGGTATACAATTTATCATAACCGGTTTGGCCGGCTTTGCCATGATATTCTTACTGAGGTTTATAGAAATAAAACAACTGCGAAAGCTGATGCAACGCAGTGTGTAATAATATTCATCATCCTGAATTTTGCGTTGCCGACATTCAAAATTACATTTGTCAAATATTCATGGACTGTATCACTTTGTTGTCAGATTTTGGTTTGCACGATGCTTCCGTAGCGTATGCAAAAGGCGTGCTGATGCAGCATATTCCGCAATTGCCTATCATTGATATCAGTCATTTAATAGAACCTTTTCATCTCCCGCAAGCCGCTTATCTTCTTGCTTCATCTTATAAAAGTTTTCCTGTGGGAACGTGTCACGTAGCGTTATTCGATGTCTTTTACGATAAGCAGGCTACATTACTTTTATGCGAAAAAGATGAACAATTTTTCATAGCGCCCGATAATGGGTTGCTTTCTATGGCGTTTGATTCGCCTGTAGAAAAAGTTTGGAACTGCGATACGCTGAAAGCGGAACAAGGATTTAAACAATGGCTTTACAAAACGGGCGCGTTGCTGGCAAAATTAAAAACCGATAAGCCGGAAAATCTTTCACTCACGGCTTGCACTATAAAAAATGCTCCTACACATTGGCTTCCCAAAATAGAAGGGAATACGCTGGAATGTCATGTTATTCATATTGATCGTTTTGAAAACGTAGTGCTGAATGTGACAAGAGCTCAGTTTGAAAAATTTGGACGCAACCGAAATTTTAAAATTCAGTTTATGCGGGATGAAGAAATTTCGGCGCTCAGCAATCATTACACCGATGTACGCGAAGGCGAAAAACTCTGTCGTTTTAATACAGCAGGTTATCTGGAAATTGCTATCAATCGCTCCAAAGCCGCCAGTCTTTTCGGCTTGAAACTGCACAAAGACAAGCATCTTATGTACAACACCATTAAAATTTTCTTTGAATGATCATCCGTATTGTACAAATGCATTTTCATGCAGAAATGGTTGAAGAATTTCTCCGCTTATTTGAAGAACGAAAGTCACGTATCAGAAACTATGAAGGTTGTCTGCATTTGGAACTTTGGCAAGATGAGCATGATCACGCTATATTTTTCACTTACAGTCATTGGGAAAATGAAGGTTATTTAGATCACTATCGTTTTTCTGAATTTTTTAAGGATACATGGGGGAGAACGAAAGCTCTATTTGCTGCAAAACCACAGGCATGGAGTGTAAATAGAAAAGTCATAGCCGAATAAATTTCTTCTACAAATTATCATAATAGCTTCTGCGTCGCAGCAATCTCAAATCCTGTAAAACAGAGGCTTTCGCATTGAGCGTGAAGTTATAGCTTTTGCGTTCGCCGAATGGAAACGCCTGAATGTGCATTTCAAAACAATGCAGATCTCTGTAAATATCAATTGATGTGAACTGTAATTGTTTAGTGCTGAAATCATAGCCGCTGCTGATGGCGAGTTTCCAACGGGAAGTAATATTTACATCTCCGCCAAACATCGCGTTTTGCCTTAAAATCAGCGTGTCCTGTTCCTTGTAAGCAGATGGTGTTTTCTGAACGCTGAGCGTATAACTTACATTCAGATTCCATGGTACATTAAAATCCACATATTCATTATAGCCTCCGCGTTGCATAAGGTTTTGCACTTCATCAGCATTGGCATTTGGTACCGGCGGCGGATGAAAAGAAGTAGAACGTAAGCTCGATTGCAGTGAAATGGAAGCATCTGTAAAACGGGCTATTCCTTTACCGCTGGCGTAAGCCGTACGTGTAGATCTTCTTCTGTTTTTATAGTCATAAGCATAAGGGTCAAAAACAGCAGAGCCGCTTATGCTTAATTTGTCGGTGATTGTTGTCCGGAAATTCATGTTCACCGGTTGCCAGTTAAAGGAATCTGCGGCAATGTTGTAAGCGGAGGTAATGGAAAACCCGTCAATCAATGTAATATTTCTGCCCTGCCCTGTTGTGTCTTTTTTAGAGCGTGTTTTTAATTGGAGGTTGTTATTGATGCCAAAGTTGATATTGCTGGCGTAATTTCCATATTGCCCGAATCCTGGAGTTCCAATTACCGAGCCTTCGTAAGGAGAAGCATATGTAGGTACGTTATCACCATTCAGTTGCGTTTGATAATAATAACGGAAAGGTTTTGCCGCGAAATCCGGCACGTACGTAAAACCTACCGTTGGCGTGAGCACATGGCGGATGCCCATTATCTTACTTCCTTTTCTGAACATTTTTTGTCCATAGATGCGGGTACTCATAGATACGGAAGCGTTGAAATCTCTTGCTGTATAAAATCCACGGTTGGTGATGGTATCTATTTTATCTTCAAATACATTATAGTAACGGTAACTTTTATTAGTAAACCAATACTCGGTGTAAGGTGCAGCAAACGAAAGATTGATATACCGCAGCACATTGTAAGAGGCAGAGATAGGAATGGAATGTTTAAATCCGTTTCTGAAATCATTAAAAGAAATATTATTAAAGCTGAAACTGCTGTCGTAAAATGTAGTCTCATTAATGGCATTGAAATTATAGCTGGCAGTTATTTTTTCATACCAGCGCGGTAACCCGATTCGTTTTTTATTGGCTAACGGGTTGAATTGCGCTACATAAAAATTGATTTCCGGCAGTCTTAATATCGTTTGGTTGGTAGCCGTGTTTTGGTTGTAAGAAGCATTTATTGTAAGCGAAAAAGGCTTGCCCACCCAGTTTTTTGCAAAGCTGACTGTAGAAAGATAGTTGTTCTGTAAAATCTGATTGGGATTATAACTGTTATTTGAATAATAAGAATTGGTACCCATATCTACCGAAGCGCTGAAGTTTACGCCTGGTCGTGCTTTTGGGTCTGTAGCATGTCGCCAGTTCACCCGGAAATCTTTTTGCTGTACACTGCCGGGTTCATAACTTTCTCCGGTTTTATTATTGGCAAAAGACAGCGAAAGTCCTCCATTATATTTATAACGTTTTGTATAAGTGCTGATGCCGCTTACACTATAACTGCCTTTGGTAAAAATATTCGATTGGAAAAGAAAATCCACGTAATCGCTCAGGTAGAAATAATAGCCACCATTTACCAAGCCTAATCCACGTGCTTCTTCTATGGTATAAGTAGGCAGTACAAAGCCGGATTTCTGCCTTGCATTAATAGGAAAAATACCAAAAGGCAAAATAAAAGGCGTAGGAACTCCTTCAATCATAAAATTGGCAGCGCCGGAAGCAATCACTCTGTTAGGAATAATTTTAATCCTTCTCGCTCTTATACCAAAATGCGGGGTGTCTAACGAACAGGTGGTATAAACATTTTCCCAGCCGTAGATAGATTGATCAGGATTTCTTTTTACCTGCCGGCTGTAAACAAATCCTTCACCGTGCTGCGTCTTGGCATTTCTTACAATGGCTCTTTTGCTTTTAAAATTGTATTGTAACGTATCGTAGGTAAATTTCTCCTCGCCTTGTTTAAAATCGGGCAGTTTACTGGCAGTGTGTGTGCTGTCATAAGAGGGCGCAGCGGTAACTGTATTTGATGGCTGGTGATACGTGATTTCTCCCGCATTCAGCTCCATATCTTCATAAGTGATCTTGGCATCGCCATATAAATAAAACGTGTGCGACTTCATGTTCATTTTTGCGGAATCCGTAGAAGTGGCAATCACCACAGACGACAGCGCGTCATCCGCAATCCGGATGCCTAAGGAATCTGACAGTTTTTTTTGAGTCAGTGAATCCGCATAAGTACTGTCAGATAAAGTAGTGTCTGATATTGAAATAGCTGGAAGAGTAGTTGCTTTTTTATTGTCAGTGCTATCGGCATTATAGCTTTGTGCGAAAACAGAGTTTGTTAAAAGGATTGTAAAAAAACAGTTGAGCAATAGGGCAACCCCACCTATTCGTGCAATTTTTAAAATAATTTTACGCCCCGGATAATCCATTGAGCGACAAAAATAATTGATAAATACCTATGTTTATCGCTCAGGAACTTTTTTAAAACTTTTTAGGAATATTTATTTAGATGAGAATAAAACTGCTTGCGATTCTTTTATGTTTCATGACCCCCTATTGGTCTTTCTCAAAAGGAAAAAAAATCACGAAAATTGTAATAGATGCCGGACATGGCGGAAAAGACGGTGGCGCGCGCGGACAATTCTCCAATGAAAAAGACCTGACGCTTGCCGTAGCCCTCAGAGTGGGGAAGATGATCTCCGACAGTTTGAAAGACGTACAAGTTATTTATACACGCACATCCGATGTGTATCCTTCATTAGTAGAGCGCCATGAAATTGCCAATCGCTCTGATGCGGATCTGTTCATTTCCATCCACGTAAATTCAACGGCGGGCACAACCGAACGTTATCAGGCTGGTACAAGGCGCATAAAAAAAGGGAAAAAATATGTGACAGTTCCTGTTTATAAAACCATTCACCATCGTGAAACCGGCGCCAGCGGTACCGAAACTTATGTGTTAGGGTTGCATCGCAATTCGCAAAAAGAAGACGCAATTGGCGAATATGGAGATGTGGTGACCGAAGAACCCGGTTTATTAAATGAAAGTGATCCACAGACCGCGATCATTATTTCACAATATACACAGGCTTTTTTAGGTCGCAGCGTATCGCTTGCCGGTAAGATACAAGATCAGTTTGCGGGACAGGGCAGAGCCAATCTCGGTGTAAAACAAAAAGGATTGGAAGTGCTGGCGGGTAGCGCCATGCCGGGCGTTTTGGTAGAAATTGGATTTATCAATAATCCTTCAGAAGAAACTTACCTGAACTCTGAAGCAGGACAAAAAGCCGTGGCCTACGCCATTTTCCGCGGTATTCGTTTTTATAAAGCAGATGCTGAACGCTGATAATGGAGAAAGTTATTTTTAATGTTTGCTTAATAGAGCAAATTTTTTATACTTTAGCCGAAGCGATATTTTTTAGTGAAATAAAGCATTGCAAATTAGAATTGTATCAATTATCTTTAAGCACTTATTAATAAAACTCCGCGCTCGAATGAAGGCACGTTTAAAATCTGTAATACTTTCTGCCATAGGCATCGTTTCTGCTTTTTCTCTTGTTACTCTTAGTTCCTGTGATGATAAATGTAAGTCCGTTTCCTGCGCTTACGAAGGCACTTGTAATGAAGGGAAATGTATTTGTAAAACCGGATATGAAGGCCCGCAATGCGAAACACTTACACGTAAGAAATTCCTGGGTACTTGGGTAGTAACTGAAGTTGGTTCCATTTCTGATGGACGGCAATACACTATTAATATTGGTGAAGGTCCTAACCTGAGCCAGGTGAAAATCGCTAACTTCTATAATTTTTTTAAATCGCCCGTGAACGCTTTTGTAAAAGGCGACACCATCAATATCATCTCCCAGGATATTGACCAATATACCATTCAGGGCAGAGGCTGGATAGAAGATGACCATAAGTATGGTGATAACGGCAGAATTGTAGTGCAATACAAAGTGATAGACAATGAGAAAAACCAGACCGACGATTTTGGTGCCGATGGTGGCACTCCTTCTACCTGGAATAAATAATCAGTAAATTATACCATTATAAAAAGACCTTCTCAGTTCGGGAAGGTTTTTTTAATCCTGTTTTCAGGATTGCTACTTAATTTAGCAGCGTGATCAGTGCATCGTCCATTCAGCAAGTGCAAGATAAAACCGATATTGTAGAGGTGATCGGGCAATTTATGCGCTTAAAGAAAAGAGGCGCCAACTACATTGGCAATTGTCCTTTTCATTCAGAAAAAACACCTTCTTTCAGCGTTTCACCTTCCAAGAATATTTATAAATGCTTCGGCTGTGGGAAAGCGGGAAATACCGTCACCTTTATTCAGGAACACGAAAAGCTCACTTTCCCCGAAGCAATACGCTGGCTGGCAGATTATTATAAGATAGAACTTGAAGAAACTCAGCAATCACCCGAACGCATTCTGCAACATCAAACGGAGGAAAGCCTTCGCCTGCTGAATGATTTTGCCGCAAAATATTTTCATGAAATACTTTGGAACGCAGAAGAAGGCAGAGCGATTGGTCAATCTTATTTTAAAGAACGCGGTTTTCGGAAAGAGATTATCGATCTTTTTTTGCTGGGCTATGATCCGGAAAACGGAGAGGAATTTTACCAATACGCTTTGAAAAATGGTTATGAAAATGAGCTGCTTGAAAAATCGGGGCTTATAAAAAATCGGGGCGGCAGATTTCAGGATACTTATCGCGGCAGGGTTATTTTTCCTATCCAAAATATGACTGGAAGAGTGCTGGGGTTTGGAGCGCGGATATTGAAAAAAAATGATCGGGCGCCAAAGTACATCAACTCTCCGGAGAACGAACTGTATATAAAAAGCAAAGTGCTTTATGGTATGTACCAATCCCGTAAATCCATAAGCAAAGAGGATGAATGTTTTTTGGTAGAAGGCTATACGGATGTTATTTCCCTACATCAGGGAGGTGTGGAAAATGTGCTCGCCAGCAGCGGTACTTCACTAACAGAAGATCAGTTGCGGCTAATCAGCCAGCTTACCAAAAACCTCACCATATTATATGACGGAGATGCTGCCGGTATAAAAGCAGCGTTGAGAGGATTGGATATGGCGCTTTCGCAAAGCTTTAATGTAAAGCTGGTACTACTGCCGGAAGGCGAAGATCCCGATAGCTTTATTCAGAATAAAGGCGCGTCCCGTTTTCATGACTATGTAAAAAAGAACAAAAAAGATGTAATCAGTTTCCGGCTGGAGGTTGGACTGAAAGAAATAGGAGAAGACCCTGTTGCAAAATCCAAGCTGGTGAATGAAATTGCCGAAAGCATTGCAAAGATCAACAAGGCGGAAGATTTTTCATTACAACATCATTATATAAAGGAAACCGCACAACAACTGCAACTGGATGAAGCCGCGCTGGTAAACCTTGTAAACAAACATATAAGAGATCGGGTAGAGCAAGAGCGGCGAACGAACCGAAGACACGAAATTCCGCCAGAAACTGAAACTGCAGCACCGGAAATTACTGAAACGCTTTATGAAAAGAATACGGAACAAGAGCAGGAGTGGGAGCTTGTAAGAGTACTGATAATGCACGGCGAAAAGGCTTTTGAGGAAAATAGCACTGTAGCTCGTTTTTTTTACGAGCAAGTAGACACAGGCCTTTTTGAAAGTGAAAAAGCAAAAAGAATATTTGAAGAATATTTTGATTTTTTTCAGAAAAATGGGGTAGTGCCTTCCCAGAACTATTTTATCAATCATGCGGAAAAAGAAGTGCAGCAAGAACTCATATCGCTGCTGCACAGCAATACAGACATTAGTCCCAACTGGAGCAAAAACTATGGAATAGAAACACTTAACGGCGAACTTAATTATATCCAGGAAGCGGAAAGCGCACTTTCTTATTTTGAGCTTAAGAACATCGTGAAAATGCAACTGGAACTTACCAAAAGATTTAAAGATGAAAGTGATCCGCGGCGTGTATTATTATTTCAGCAAAAATTTCTGGAGCTTAGAAAAGCGGAAGCAGATATAGTAAGAAAACATGGTACGGCGGTCTTTAAAATTTCAGGAAAATAATGGCTCGGCTACTGGCATTGGATTATGGCAAAAAACGTACAGGAATCGCAGTAAGTGATCCTTTACAAATTATTGCCAATGTTTTGGATACTGTGGAAACTGGTGAACTCATCGGCTATCTGAAAAAATATTTTGCGCAGGAAGAAGTAGAGAAAGTGATTATCGGTTATCCGCTCAATTTTGATGAAAGCCCTACAGACGCTACACCTTTGGTAGATAAGTTTATTCCAAAATTCACTCATGTTTTTCCGCACATTCCTATTGAAAAACAGGATGAACGGATGACCTCCAAAATGGCGTCGCAAGCTATTGCGCAAATGGGGCTGAGTAAAAAACAACGCGAAAAAAAAGAACTGATTGATGCCGTAAGTGCTGTTATTATTTTGCAGGAATATATGAATGCGAATGCCTGACCAAAACTGTAAATTATAAATGCTCCTCAGGCAAAATCCTCCGAGTTTAATCCTGTCTATTATCTTTGCAAACTCAAAAAAAAATGAAATGGTATTACCTGTTGTAGCTTACGGACATCCGATATTACGAAAACAAAGCGAATCTATTGACGAGCATTATCCCGATTTGGAAAAACTGATTGATGATATGTGGGAAACCATGTATCATACAAACGGAGTAGGCATTGCTGCGCCGCAGGTTAATAAACCCATTCGTCTTTTTGTGGTGGATACCATCCAGATTGTTGAAAATTTTGATGAAGAAGATAAGCGCCTTTATCCAAACGAAAAGCCTGCTAAACAAGTTTTTATAAATGCGCACGTACTCCAGGAAGCCGGCGAGCCGTGGTCTTACAATGAAGGCTGCCTGAGCATACCGAAAGTGCGGGAAGACATTAAACGCAATGCGACGGTACGTATCAGATATCAGGATGAAAATTTTATGGAAAAAGAAGAAGAATTTGACGGAATTACCGCACGTGTTATTTTACATGAATACGATCATATAGAAGGAAAACTTTTTATAGACTATCTGTCTCCACTGAAAAAACGGCTGCTTAAGAAAAAATTAGATGATATCAGCAAAGGAAAGATGAATGTGAGTTACAGAATGATCCTTCCGAAATAGAACCAGTCTTTGATTTTTCAGAAGTAAGTTTTTATAGTCATGCGGTCATCAGGCTGCATCCTCTTAAGGCGCTATGGTCGGCTCTTCCCAGTATTTCAAAACTTCCGTCAGGATAAAGTTTTCCGATATCATCGGTGGCAATAAAAGAGCAGGAGTTGATGTTGGCAAAGTCAATGACATTCACATAGCCCACGCCTTCATTTAAGATTTCCAAAGGGTCGTTCATTTCTCTTATAACTATTTTCATAGTACGTGCAGGATGAAAAATACCACCGGATTTTGCATAAGCCTGCGATAATAACTCCGTCATGCCATATTCCGAATGAATGGCCGGCAAATGCCATTGCTGCTTTAGAAAATCATGCACTTCCGTTCTCGTCATTTCTTTCTTGCGGCCTTTCATGCCACCTGTTTCCATTACCAAAGTATGTTTTAGTGCCATCGGATATTCCTTAGCAAAATCAAGCAAAGCAAACGTGACACCCAATAAAATTGTTTTTTGCGAGTTGTTTTCCAAGCCAAGAATTGTATTTGCCAATTGTGTATGGTTATCCAAATAAAAACCATTAGCCGCATGTCCGCTCTCTTGCATCAGCAACTCCGCCATATAAACAAGAGAGGCATTTTTTCTTTCCAGATAAGAAGGCAGTAATGCCAGAAAAACATAATCTTCCGGCGATCCGTAAAATTCTTTAAAACCTTGCAGCAGTGATTTTTTATAAACGTCTTCATCAGGTATGTAATGCCGCGAAGCTGTTTTTTCGCTGGTGGTGCCGCTGCTTTCAAAGTATAAGTGAGGAATTGCAGCACCGCAAATCACTGTATGCGATTTGAAAAATGAAACAGGTAAAAAGGGAATTTCCACAAGAGAGGATATAATTTCAGGTCGCGCATTCAGTGCGTTGCAATAAGCGTTATAAACAGGGTTTTCCTGATATTGTTTCCGGAAAATCTGCAAGGCAATATTCTCAAAGTTGTGAGCGTTAATAGAGGATATTTGATCTGCAGAAAAACTCATGATAGATTTGCCTTAACTTTAGAAACTCATGAAAATCCGGACTAAAATAATTGTTGTTTTTATAAGCCTTATAACGATAGCCGCTTGCAAAAAAAAGGAAAATAATCTATCGAAAATACCGGCAATCAAATTTGTCTTTGTAACGCCGGAGGTAAAAGCGGGAAGCAGCCGCGACACGGTTTTTATAGATTTCACTTTCGCAGACGGAGATGCAAATATTCAGACGGACGGCACCTCTGAGAATATTTTTATTTCCAACACCAGAGACAGTTTGAAATTTGACCAGGCAATGCCCAATATTCCTGATGCCTATAAAGATCCGGCAATTGGTTTTCAAGGGCTTTGCAGAGTAAGGATCGAAGCTTCTTTTTTACAAATAACCGACACCGCCGCCACAAAAGATTCTTTGCAATTTAAAATAAAGCTCCGGGATGAGGCTGGTAATTTCAGTAATGAAATTATTACTCCTGTGGTTTATTTGTTAAAACCCTGATTTTCAGAAGGCACATTTTGGCCATACTATAAAAAATTACGATTTTTAGCATCCTCATCTCAATAAAAAGATGAGGTTTTTTTTATAACACGCAACATGAAATTCAAATTTTCCTTTCTGGCGTTAGCATCCTTAGCTACAGTTGCCTCCGCGCAGCAATACCATGCAAACAACTTTGACATTTCCGTTTACCGCAACTATACAGACATTCCTGTCAATAGTCGTATTAACAGGGCAGCAGTGAAAAGCGAAGTGAACAAGCAGTTTCCACAGTGGTATGTAATTTCTGATAAACTTACAGGAACCTTTACCGACATTTTTGGCGACGCCATCAGCATTAGCGGAAATGATATCGTGCAAAAAGTAAATTTTTGTTTTAATAACCAGCTGAAAGCGCTCGGCGTAAATCAACAGGAATGGGTGGAAACCGAATCTACCACTACGGATCACGGATCATTTGCCAGCTACAAACAATATTTGAACGGACATGAAGTGGCTTTCTCTTATCTGAAATTCAGGTTTACAAAAGATGGAAAGCTTTCCCGCATTCAGATGAAAGCTTATACAAAGCCGGATAACGCTGCTCCGGTTATTTCCGGGCAAACGGCTTTGCAAAATGCGACAGCTACGCTTACCGGCGCTACCGTTAAACAAAGTGAAATTGCGAACGACTGGTCGTGGTTTCCCGTTCCTTCTCATAATGGATATGAATTAAGACCTTCTTATTCTTTTTCGGTTTTGGGAGATAATGAAGGCGCGCCATTGGAATTATCGGGATATGTGGATGCAACGAATGGAGAAGTTTTATACAGAAGCAATGCTGTGAAAGAAACACTGGATATGATTGTGAAAGGACAGGTTTATAAACAAAATCCGCTGTTGCCTTCTTCTTTGGAACCTTTGGCAGATCTTTTGGTGATTACCAACGGTGTAAATAATTATACCGATGATACCGGACTTTTTTCAGACGCTTCTTTGTCCGCGCCTATAGCCGCTACAGTTTCTTTGGAAGGTAAATGGAGCAAAACAGTGAATCAGCAAGCTTCGAATGCTACTCCTTTTATGGCAGTGAATATATCTTCTTCGCCTTTCATTCTCACTTTTGATACAGTGGTTCCTTCCAGCGAAAGAATGATCAACGCTTACTATCATGTAGGAGTTGTTCATAATTTTATGAAAGGATATTTTCCCACACTTACCAAACTGGATTCGCCGCTTCTCACGAATGTAGATTATACGCCTACGGCTTCTACCATTTGCAACGCGTTTTTTACACAAGGCTACGGAGGCAATCCTCCTTCCATCAATTTTGCAATGGCTACTCCCGGCTGCAACTCATTTGCCAATACCGGTGATGTAATTTATCATGAATATGGTCACGCTATCAATTATGCTTTTTATAACACAAATGGTGCGGGAAGTATGAATAACGGTGCGCTTAATGAAGGTTATGCGGATGTATGGGCGCTGAGCATTACCAAAGATCCTATTTTAGGTAAAGGAACATTTACGAGCGGCAATATTATAAGAAGATACGACCAAACGCCCAAAGTATATCCTGCGGATATTATCGGAGAGTCGCATAATGACGGTGAAATTATTGCGGGCGCCTGGTGGGATGTGGCAGTGAATATCGGAGCCGTAGATACGATGACGCAGATTTTTACAAGAACATTCAGTGATTTGCCGGATGGCGCGGATGGTACTGAAGGTGACATTTATCATAGCGTTCTTATTTCTGCGTTAATGACCGATGACGATGACAATAATTTAAGTAATGGTACTCCGCATTTTCAACAAATATTATCCGCCTTTGCAAAACACGGTATTTATTTATTGTTGGATGCAGAAGTGGTACATACGGATATTGCCAATCAGCCTGCCAATACACCCGTTACCATTAACGCTTCGATAAATGTTTCAGAACCGGCCTTTTTACAGGGTTTGAAAATATTTTACAAAGAAAGAACCACCACCAACTGGGATTCTTTGGCAATGACTTCAACAGGTACTACTTCTTTTACCGCCAATTTGCCGGGCTATCCTGAAGGTAGCATCATAGAATATTATTTCGGCGTTTATGATTATACTTCACTGTTGAATAAATATGCTCCCGTACAATATAACCCGACTGCCAATGTAGCTGCCAATTCGCTTCCTTATCAGTTTGCAGTAGGCTATATAAAAAAGATGGGTGAAGATTTTGAAGGTACATTAGATCCTAACTGGCAAATAGGCATCGCGTCTGATGACGCTACCAGTGGAAACTGGGTGGTGGCAAGTCCTGTAGCTTCCTACATCAATTCTGAAATTGTACAGACAGGTGCAGATCATACAACCAATAGTGCAACAGGGAAATGTCTTGTAACGGGCAATGCTGCTTCTACACTTACGCCGGCTAATAATGCTGATGTAGATAAGGGAGTAACTACCGCTATTACACCAATTTATGATCTTACAGGTTTTAGCGATCCTGTGATCGAATATTTCAGATGGTATGGAAATGATAAAGGTTCCAACAGGGAAAACGACTATTGGGAAGTGAGCATAAAAAGTGCTTCATTAAGCACATGGGCGCTGAAGAAAATTGAAAATACCATTAAGTCTGATTATTCCTGGAGAAGAAGAATTTTTAAAGTGAAAGATTATTTGCAGGGTAGCTATGCTGATCAGGTACAACTTAGGTTTGTGGCATCCGATAAAATAGTTTCTTCATTATCCAATGATGGGCAAAGTACTGTAGAAGCCGCCGTAGATGATATTTTTATTTATGATAAAAGCAGTGCGACAGCTGTAGCAGACGTCAATAAAACGAAAGCCGCCGTTTATCCTAATCCTGCCGGTAACGAACTACAAATAACTTTAGCTGCCGGTATGAATGGAACAATCAGCTTATGCGATCTTACAGGCAAAGAACTGATGAACATGGGTATGGAAAGTAGCAAAACGCACTACACAATTCCTACAAGCAAGCTGGCGAATGGTACTTATTTCGTCGTGGTGAAATCTTCAAAATCCATCCAGACAACGAAAGTGGCTGTAATGCATTAATTGAATAAATAAACAATTAAAAAAATCCCCGGTTTGCATATCCAAATCGGGGATTTTTTATGCGTGGATGGTAATTTTTCTATAATTAAAAATGCTCACCGAATAAAAAAGGAAAGCAACTGTTGCTTTCCTTTTTTCATTTTCACTTCTGAAATCTTTTATTATCCCAAAGACTTCAGCCAGTTCACCACATCGTCTTTCGTCTTACCTATTTTTTGCTGTATTCTTCCCCACATTTCATCTTCTTTTCCTTCTTCGTAGGTAAGATCATCTTCCGTAAGATCGGCATATTGTTGTTTCAGTTTACCTTTCCATTCGTTCCATTTCCCTTTAAACTCCATTTTGTCCATGATTAATTATATTTAGATGATTAAAAAATTACACTATTTCAACGCCGCTGTTCAGCAATTTGTAAATCTTATTTTTTTTGCCTTTCACTTTTCCCATTTTGTAAGCTTTTACTATCGCGGCTTTCAGTTCGTCATACATACCCACACCTTGCATTCTGCAAGACAACTTTGAAAACGTTTTATCTACCAGAGACAAGATTTTTTCTTCATTGCTGTTTTTTGGTTGGTTTAATTCGATTTGCATGGATGTAACCAGTTTATACAATAACTTGTAAAACTCATACCATGTCTTTATAAAAAGTTTTCTTTTTGCTTATTCTTTTAATTCCCATCCTTATTTGCATTGGATAATTGCACAACGGATGAATAGATGGCTTGTGGAAATTATTTTCTACTGTTACAATAATTCCCCAATTTTAAGAAAGGAAGAAATGAAATTGGTTGCGTGCAATTTTTTTGGGATGATGGTAAAAATATAAGGCACGATTTTTCACTTTCGGTTATTATAAAAACTAATTACAGCGCATGAGCGAACTGAACACTACTGTAAAACGTTCGATAGAAATTGTCGGATTATTCATTTTAGGTTACATTATTTACATCGGGAAAGACATTGTAACTCCCTTATTACTGGCTTTTTTTCTGAGTATTTTATTGCTGCCGATTTATCGTTTTTTTAAACGGCTGAAATTTCCGGAATCGCTGGCCATTCTTGTAGCAATGCTGGCGCTTGCAGTTGTGATAGCTGGGGTCATCTGGTTTCTGGGCGCGCAGGTCAGTTTGCTGGTTTCCGATATTCCCCAGATTAAATCTAACATTGCGCTTCACTGGCACACGCTCACCGGCTGGATAGATGCGCATACTCCCTATTCTGTAAGCGAGCAAACCAACTGGCTGAAAACCCAAAGCGACTCATTTATTAATAATCTTGGAGGTATTATTGGCGGCGCTGCACTTTCTATGACCGGGGTGTTTGTATTTGTGGGGTTGCTACCTATCTATATATTTCTGATCATGTATTATAAAAACCTGCTGATGCGTTTTGTGTACTTGTGGTTTCCACAGCATGATCATGAAACGGTTTCCGATGCGCTGTTGGAAACTGAAAGCATTATTAAAAGCTATTTAGTAGGCTTACTTATACAAATTACTTACATCACTGTTTTGCTGGGTGGCATTCTAATGATCATGGGTATAAAACACGCGCTGCTTATAGGAGTCATTTTTGCCATTCTCAATCTTATCCCTTATGTAGGCGCGCTGATAGGAAATATTTTAGGTGTATTGCTTACGCTCACATCCTCTCAGGAACTGTGGAGTGTCATAGCGGTATTGGTGGCTATTGGCATTGTTCAGTTTCTGGATAATAATATATTAATGCCACGTATCGTAGGCTCTAAAGTAAGACTGAACGCGCTTGTAAGTATTGTTGGCGTTATCATAGGCGGAAGCCTTGCGGGAATATCCGGCATGTTCCTTTCTCTTCCGGTAATGGCTGTGCTGAAGATTGTTTTTGACAAGACGATGATGTTTCGCCAATGGGGTATGTTGCTGGGCGATGCCAATCCTAAAATGAGTCCGATTTCGCATCCTGCTTTGCGTCTGAAAAACCGAAAACTCCGGGAAGATTTTGCTGTTGAAGAAAAGAAAGAAGAACAAAAAGAAGAGCAGGAAAAGAAGCGATAAAGCTGCTTACTCATTTTCAGGCAATTCTATTTCGTAATATTTGTTTTTAACGGTGAGTTTTCTATCGCGCAGCCAGGGATTCAGTTGTTTCAACATTCTATAATTACTTCCATTATCAATGGCAAACTTTGCTAAATCGGGTATGCTCGAAGTGATGGTTATTTTTCTCGTTTTTACAGGTTTGTAACTATCCGTAGCGGGCATTATGTATCCAAAACTTTCCGCAGCGCCTATCAGCAATTTAAAGGCAAGAATACGGTGCACATAGCGCATAGTTTCGTCCGGAAGTTGCAAATCATAATAGTTGTCATTCTGCTGAAAAACAGTTTGTGCATTATAGCCGCCTTGCCCCATGTTGTAAGATGCCGCAGCCGCAGTCCACGAACCGAATTTTGCATAAGCCTGACTGAAATATTTACAAGCGGCAATGGTGGATTTTTTAATATCATAACGTTCATCCACTTCTCCGTTTATTTCGAGTCCGTAGGAAGGCGCGGTGCCGGGCATAAATTGCCAGAATCCCACAGCTCCGGCGCTTGATGTCTGGTTTCGCAGTGCACTCTCTGCTATGCATAAATATTTAAAATCCGAAGGAATACCGTTGGCCTTCAATATGGGTTCTATAACCGGGAAATACCTCGGCGCTAAACGCAAAATATAAAGTGTCGCATATTGATTGTAATAATTATAAAGTAGTTCCCGCTCCAGTTGCTCTTTCACATCCCATCTTTCCAAAGGAACACGTTCACCCGCGAAATTCATTGTTTTCGGCGTCTGAGGAACATACCATTTATATTGCAATCGCCCGTCTGCGGCAATAGTTACTTTTTCATCTTCTTCATTGATCTTATCAAAGGCGAAGCCGCCGATCATACTTGCAGACAATACTATACCGGCAACGAAATAACTAACAGGTTTGATCTTCATAAAACAGTTTGACTTTCTAAGTTATGAAACAAACGTGAGTAATGAAGCAGCTATTGTTTGATTTGAAAAATTTCTTATGACTTCATATTTACAAACTGCAAAGGCAAATCCAGATTGGCGCTTTTGCAAAGTTGTATCACATCTTGCAAGTCATCTATTTTCTTTCCTGTAATGCGGATAATATCATCCATAATGGCCGGCTGTACTTTCAGCCCGCTGTCTTTTATAAGCTTCACAATCTTCTTCGATTGTTCTTTGTCGATTCCGTTTTTTACAGGTATGGTTTTGCGAATGTATTTTCCTGATGCCGCGGGGCTTTTGCTCAGGTCAAAAGCATTGCTTTCCAATCCCTGGCGCATCGCTTTTGTAAGCAAAATATCTTCTACTTGCTTCAGCTGCATATCACTTTCTACTTCCAGCGCTATCGTCATATCTTTCTTATTAAGTTCCAGATTGACGTGTGATCCTTTAAAATCATAACGGTTGTCTATTTCTTTTTTAGCAACGTTTACTGCATTGTCCAGTGTTTGAGGATCTACTTTCGAGGCTATATCAAATGAAGGCATAATAATCAGTTTTGAAAAGTTCGTTTCCTGCAAAGTTCGCAAAGAATGCAAAGAAACAAAAAAGCGGACTCGTGTGTAGTTGATCACTTACGCTATCTTCTCTTCCAGTTCCATTACTTCTTCAAACAGCTTTTCATATTCGCTTGTCTTACTGCTCACTTGTGCGCTTAGTTTTTTATATAGCTCATCCAGCGACTGAAACTTTATTTTATCGGCATATATATTTGGGTCCGCAAGCTGTGTTTCGATATCAGTCAGTTGTTCTTTTAATTTTTCAAGTTCTGATTCTACCTTTTGAAAAGCTTTTGTCTTTTGCTGATGTTGTTTTTTCAGTTCGTTTGTAGCTGATGAATTACCGGGCTGAGTCGTTGATTTTTTTTCAGTATTCTCTTTCTTTTTCACTTCTTCATCTTTCACTTTCTTCATCTCTGCCTCATTGCCAAGTGCCGTTTGCCGCTTCACTTTCTCTGCTTCCCAAGCTACCCATTCGTCATACGTGCCCACGAATTCGTTGATTTTTCCATTCTCGATGTTCCATATTTTGTTGGCAGTCTTACTGATGAAATAACGATCGTGAGAAACGAGGATTAAGGTGCCTTTATATTTATTGAGCGCTTCGATAAGCATTTCTACTGATTGCATATCGAGGTGGTTGGTCGGTTCATCCAACATCAGGAAATTTCCTTTCGCAGCAATCACTTTCGCAAGTGCCACCCGTGCTTTCTCACCTCCGCTCAGTACTTTGATCTTTTTAAAGACATCGTCGCCGCTGAATAAAAAACAACCCAGCAACTGCCGCAGTTCCAATTCCGTTTTTCCCGTTCCCGCCTGCTTCATTTCTTCGAGCAAATCATTTTCAATATTCAAGGCTTCGAGCTGGTGTTGTGCATAAAAACTTTCTTCAATGTTATGCCCTTCTTTGCGTTCGCCTTCAATAGGTTCTTTGCCCGAAATGATGCGCAGCAAAGTTGATTTTCCTTTTCCATTCGCACCGATCAATGCTATTTTATCGCCACGTAATATTTCTGCTTTTGCATCTTCGAGAATGGTATTCGTTCCATAGCGTTTCGTTACCTGATTTAGCTCTGCGATAATTTTTCCGGGTTGCACCGCCACGTCGAAGTTGATGTTCATCACCGGAATGGTAGCATCCGGCGCTTCAATACGGTCGAGTTTATCCAATCTTTTTATAGCGCTTTGCGCTTGTGCGGCTTTGGTAGCTTTCGCCCGGAAACGCTCTATAAAACGCTCTTGCTGACGAATATAATCCTGCTGGTTTTCAAAAGCGCGTTGCTGCAATATCATACGTTCTTCTTTCTCCTTTAAAAAGAAAGAATAATTGCCGCTGTAACTTACCAGATCACGTTGCCACACTTCTACGATCTTGGTTACCATTCTGTCTAAAAAATAACGGTCGTGCGAAACAATAACCACGCTGCCGGGATAGCTTTGCAAATATCTTTCCAGCCATTCGATGGAAGGAAGATCCAGGTGGTTGGTTGGTTCATCTAATAAAAGAAGGTCGGGTGCCTGCAACATCATTTTTGCCAGCAAAACGCGCATCCTCCATCCTCCGGAAAACTGACTGTAAGGGCGTTGCAGATCGGCAGTGGAAAAGCCCAAACCTTCCAAAACTTCTGCGGTGCGGTGTTCCATTTCATAGCCGCCGGCCAGCTCAAAATCGTGCAGTGCGTGGCTGTATTTGTCTAATAAATCAGCATTTTCCGGTTGGGTTTCCAGCTCTTTTAAAAGCTGTTCCATTTCCTTTTCCACTTCATGCGCTTTTTCAAAAGCCTGCATACCCACTTTAAGAATACTTTCATCAGAAGAGAAGCTCAGCAGATCCTGATTGAAAAAACCGATCGTTACGTCTTTGGGTTTATTGATTGAGCCTTCATCTACACGATACGCACCGGTAATCATGCGCAGCACCGTGGATTTTCCGGCGCCATTATGTCCTACCAAACCGATACGTTCACCGCGTTCGATCTGCCAGCTGGCATTTTCTATAATGGGTCTGGCTCCGAAGTAAAAAGATATGTTTTGTAAGGAAACTAACATAGGGCGCAAAGGTAACGAGTGATAAACAACGGGAAATAATTAGTTTATAAAAAGTTTGGGAAATGCCACAGTCTGAAAAAAAAATACCTCTTTGCAGTATGAAAAAAAGTTACAGTTCAGATCGCATCACAATGCGCACAAAAAAGCCATAGTATCCACACCATCTGCATAATCACTGAGAGAAGGTATTTGTGAAGTGCCGAAAGGCGTAAATCCTTTTCCTATAATAGTCTGAATATTATCATCTTTTCGCAATGCTTCCGTCAATAAATTTTTGTTCTTATAAAAACGATAATGCAAAACGCTTACAGCAGAAAAAGGCAGATCGTTTTCTATCAGCAGCAAACTATCATTGGTGAGGTAAGGTACTTTATTGAGCAGGTAAACAGCCAGGTGATAATCATAATTGTTTTTGTATTTGTGATGATGAATCAGATCGCTGTATATAGAAAATATGTTGAGCAGCTTTTCAAAATTGTAACCTTCAGGCACGCAAACCTGTGTAACATTTCTACAACCCAAACCATAATAAGCAAATACATCTATAGCTAAATTTTTCAAATCATCATCGCTCTCAGTTCCTTCCAAAATAGCTACAGAAGTGCGATTGCGACGAATGATATGTGGATATTTACCAAAATACTGCTCAAAATAACGGGCAGAATTATTGCTGCCAGTGGCTATGTACGCATCACAGTTTTTTAGTTGATCGGCGATGTGAATGGTTTGCGGAACAGCGGCGTCCTCTTCTGATAACTTTACGATCAAATGTTTCAAAAGCCATTCATCTTTGGAAGAAAGTTTTAAATAAAGCTGATGACCGCTGATATAAGCGCATAGAAAATCATGAAAACCCACCAGCGGAATATTGCCTGCCATCACAATGCCGACTTTTTTTGCATATTCCGGCAGTTGATAATGCGCGATCCATTTTTCCAAAGCATCTTTTTGCAAATAACAACCTACGATATTTTTCATCGCCAGATCTATACTATCTGCGGTAAACCAGGCATTGGCATTTTGCGCGCGAAGCTTTGCTTCTGCAAGCGATTCGGAGTCGCTCATTATATAATCTCCCAATTTTACCAACGCATGAATTCTTTTTTCTGATACTGTCATACTCTTTTTTCTGTCTGCGAAATTGTAACTTTACCTTCAATAAATAAAACCCATTATGGCGATTAAAATAACTGATGAATGTATCAACTGCGGTGCCTGCGAACCGGAATGCCCTAACAATGCGATATATGAAGGCGGCGTAGAATGGGCGATGGCTGACGGCACTACCGTAACCGGCGATTATGTATTGATGGACGGTGAACATACCGATGCACAAGCTAAACACACGCCTATTGCTGTAGATTATTATTACATCACTCCCGACAAATGCACCGAATGTCAGGGATTTCATGAAGAACCCCAGTGCGCTGCCGTATGTCCGGTAGATTGTTGTGTGCCGGATGAAATGTACCGTGAAACCGTGGATGAGCTTTTAGCAAAGAAGGAAAAGATGCATATATAGGCTTTTCCTGGAATCTCTTAATATGAAATTATGAAAAACATTGCCGCTGTTGTTATTGCGATTGCCATTATTGTTTTTGCTTTTGTAATTGGAAATTCTTACCGTTATAAATATAAGCAGACAGAACGCATCTCGGTAACCGGAGCGGCAGAAATCAACTTCACTTCAGATCTTATAGTTTGGAGCGGAACATATTCGCGCAATTCCGCCGTTTTGCAAGATGCTTTTAATGAGCTTAAACAAGATGAGCAAAAAGTACGGGCTTATCTTTCCCAACAAGGATTGGCCGACACCGAAATTGTATTTTCATCGGTCAATATTGAAAAACTTTACAACACCAATTATGATGAAAATGGCCAAGTGACCGGCACATCTTTCAGCGGTTACAGACTTTCGCAAACAGTGAAGATTGAATCGATGAATCTTGTAAAAGTTGATAAGATTTCCCGCGAGATCACACAGCTTATTCAGCAAGGTATTGAGCTTACGTCGTCACCTCCCAATTATTATTATACCAAACTGGGCGATCTTAAAATTGATTTACTTGCAAAAGCTTCTGCTGATGGGCAAAAGCGTGCGGAAACCATTGCGAAAAATGCCGGGCAAACTCTGGGAGGATTGAAAAAAGCGAGTATGGGTGTTTTTCAGATTACCGGACAAAATGAAAACGAAACTTATGAATACGGCGGCGCTTTTAACATCGGCAATATCAAGAAAACTGCAAGCATTACCGTGAAGATGGAGTTTGATGTGAAATAATATATTTTCAAAAATTTAGTGGTGCAAAAAATGACAGTTGTGAAAAGCATAGATCTCTTTGCATAAGGATTTCGTAAAAATGTGCCAATGACCTTATAAAAATTATTGAACAATACGGATTTATAATGGGATGGGCTGCAAGATTATTGCAGCCCATCCCATTCAATTTTCAATGAAAACTTTTATGTTACTTCTTTTTAATGGCCAGCAGACTCCAGTCCGTATCTTCTGCAACAATTGTATTTTTCAGCAATCCTAAACCTTCTATTTCCATTTCTACCACATCACCGGCTTTCAACCACTGCGGCTGATAATTCGGATTATTAAGCAAACCGGTACCATTCAGTTCCAGAAAGCAACCGGTGCCCACAGTGCCGCTGCCAATTACTTCGCCGGGTACTATATCAGCACCGTAAGAGCAACGTTCCAGTATTTCTGCAAATGTCCAGTCCATATCTCCCATATTGCCTTCGCTCACTTGTATCCCATTTACTTTGCAAGTCATTTTCAGTCGGTAATTGTCGCCCGCATGGTTGGATTTTGCTGCCACTTTATAATTACTTAACTCATCAGGCGTTACCAGCATCGGGCCTATTACCGTGCTGAAATCCTTTCCTTTGGCGGGTCCGAGGTTCAGCAGCATTTCTTCCATTTGGAGAGTGCGTGCGCTCATATCATTCATAATCATATAGCCCGCTATATAATCATCAGCATTTTCAGCTTTAATATTTCTTCCTTTTTTTGAAGTAATGATGGCGGCTTCCAGTTCAAAATCCAATTTATTAAAATGATCGGGCATACAACGCACTGCGCCGGGACCTTGCACCGCCAAATGATTGGTAAAATAAAATATAGGATACTGATCAAACTCGGCGATCATTTCCACCTTTCTGTTGCGGCGTGCGGCGGCTACGTGCTGGCGGAAAGCATAACCATCGCGGCAGGAAACCGGTTTGGGCAATGGCGCTAAAACATCCGCATTATTATAGGCTACATTGGCTTCTTTAGAAAGCTTCCCGGATTTGATATCTTCTTCAGCTTTGCGGGCAATTTCCGAAAGCGGCTCCCAGTCGTTCAGCATTTCCATCAATGTCGCGGGCAGCTTGCTGTTGGCTTCATTTACATTAAAAAGTTGATCGTTGATATAAAAAGCCAGTTGCTCTTTTCCTTTAGCAGAATAAGTTACCAATTTCATTTACTAATGATTTTTTTGTGTGGCAAAAATAAGGCAATTCACCGAAGGCATTAATGGGAAGTACTAACGGCGCATTTCTTTTACACTGGCTATTTTGCCTACGTAGTAAAGTTTCTCACCGTTGTTGGGTAATAACAAGCTTACGGTTTTCAGTGTATTGCCATCATAGTTTAGCTTCGCCTGAATTTTTTTTCTGTCGCTTGATTTATGAAGAAACTGTTCTCCTTCAAGCATTACGTATTTTTTATTTACAAATAAAATCCCCGTTTCTTCCATTTTGTCAATTTGCTCAGTGCCATCTGGGCGATAGCTTATGGTAACGGTTTGGGTGTAGCCGTATGTCTTTTCTGTTTGATTGAGCATCTTGAACAACAGAATTCCCAGAATAAAAACGGCGATGGCAAATACGATACCCATTTAGTTGGCGCTGATTACTTGTAAAAAATTGAACATAAATTTCAATTTCGTTATTAAGCTGTTAAAGATACTATGCAAAGTTTTTTATTGCAACTTATCAAATAAAAAACGCGACAAAAATGTCGCGAAATTTTTATTGATTCACTAAAATATCAATATGCCCTCGTTTATAAAAAGGATAATTATTAGCCGACAAACCGAAGAAAAGACGGTAATTTCCGGGCGCAAGCGCTAAATTTTTATAGCTTAAGCCCAGAAAATTCTGGGCGTTGTTTAAAGAATACGTTTGCAGCATCAATGTGTTTCTGCCTTCGTCAATAAGCAATAATTTCAGATTTATAGGCTGTGTGGCAAAATATTTCAGCGTCTGGGTATCCTTGCAGGGATTGGGAAATAAGCGGTCTATTGTCACCTCGCTCGGATAAAAACCACGAAGATCCACTGTATCCAAAGGAGCGAATTTCTGAAGCACCCAATCCGGCCAGTTTTCCTGCCGGTAATCATCATCCGTATTATTAAGGCTGCCCAAATCAATACCATTCACATCAAACTGGCGAACACTTGTGTAGTCATTACCATCCGCAGAACTGTTCTTATTATCATGTTCTTTTTTACAAGCCGTAAACACCAGCGCGGAAAAAGCAATCGCTAAAATTTTTTTCATTCTTATGAAATATTTGTTGCAATATAATAATCCTGTGCGCTTTATTAAACAGGTATGCGTATTTTTTTTCGATTTCAGACTTTTGGTACACTATTTTTGATAGTAGCAAGGCAAACGATCAATATAGTAAATTATGAAAAACTCAGTCATCTTTCTCCTGCTTTTCAGCTTTCCGTTTCTTACCTCCAGCTCCTGTGAAAAGAAAAAAGAAAAAGACCGGGAATGCCCGCCCAATGTAATTTGTACCATGATGTACGCGATGGTAAATGTGACAGTAAAAACTTCGAATGATGAGCCTGTGGAACTTCAGAAAGTAAAGACTGTGCGAAAAAGCACCGGAGAGATATTAACCTACAACAGCAATGCCAAAGGAAGTTATATCGTATTGGATGACAGCTATGTAAAAAGTCTTCAAAACCAAACCGATACGTTTATTTTTTCGGGAATGCTTGATGGCAAGGAAATAGTGCACGAACCATTTGTCATAGGCGCTGATTGCTGCCATGTAAAAAAAGTAAGCGGACGTAACGCTATTACATTACCCTGAAGCAGTAAAATGATAGTTTTTAAAAAATTATTTTTCTAATAAATATCTTCAAAATTGAGTTGGATGACATCCGGCGCTTTTACAAAATTGGTGCGGTAACGAAAGCGGATATCGGAGTTGATCATAAACTGGAAACCCTGCAATCCGGGCACTTTTTTGGTAAAATACAAAGCCTTGAATTCAATAGTTCCGAAGATCAGGTTTTCATTACGGGTTCTTACACCGCCGCCAACGCTTGTGTAAAGATCAAAATCAAAAAATTTCTTTCCTTCGGGTGTGAGTGTGGAAGCAGCGATATATGCAAATGGCGCAAATAAAAATCCGAATACTTTTTTATTGAGGTACAAAACAGATTCTGTGTAAGCGCTCACCCTTTTGTCTCCGAATACACTGTTGCTGGTGAAATTGGGTGGTCCGTAAGCATTATTGAGGTATAAAGGAAAATAAGTAACACGATTATTGAGCTGGGTATAATTAGCTCTTATCTGCTGTCTAATTTTCCAGGTTTTTATAGGGTATAAGGGTGTAAAATAATTGATGGCCGCCAGTAAGGAAGCATCTTCCAGTGCATCACTCCTGTAAAATGCTCCTGCTTTCAGCGTGTTATGCAAAAACGAACCTTTTTTGCCCACAAAATATTTATCAATTTCAAAACCGCCGTAAGGACGATTTAATATCTGCTGACGATGCCAGCCTGCCGTAACGGCGATATTGTAACCCGTAGGTATATCTTCTGTAGTACCAAAACCATAGAGATAATTCATCTTGTAATATTCCTGTCTGAAAAAAGTGGCTTGCGCAAGTACCAGCTGCTTATTGTTGTATATTGGATCAATGCGCTCTCCAACCTGAATGGGTTTTTTCAAATAGTCGGTTTTTAAAAAACGCGCTGATAAAAATGTGCGGTCTCTTTTCAGCGAGCTGCTTATACCTTCCCGGATATCTTTTACGCCCAGGTTGATGCCGCCCCATACATCGTAAAGATTGTAACGATAATTGTAAAAAAGACTATCGGGTTTGCGATATACGTTCTGCGATTGGTTAAAACTTATTTCCATAGCACCTGCGAGCTGTGAATACGGAGATACAAGCGGACGTTCCATACGAAAATATACGGCGGCTTCTTCTTCATTTCCATCGCTTCTTCCGGTATTGATGTTGGTATAGCCCACCGTCCCGTTTACAAAACTTCCGCCGATATTGTTTTTCCCATACACGACTTCGAAGCCGGATGCGGGCATACGATTTCTTTGCAGCAAACCTGTAAACTGAATAGACTGGGCCGTTCCTCCAAGGTTGGATTCGGAAATTCTTGTACGGATGCTGTTCAGATCAAAACCGCTGACATCCACAATGGCTTTAATACTAAAAAGGTCTTTTGTAATGATGATCACATCCACTGAATCATTCATAAGATCGGCAGGAACAACTAATATCCGTGCATCCTGAATAAAATTAAGATTACGCAAAAAGCGCTCATTATCTGCAACCATATAAGGATTGAGCGGTGTATTTTTTCTTATGAAAACATTATTCTTAATCACAAATTTTCTCGTATCCGTATGTAAAAGATTGAGAAACTGGGTACCAAAATATTCTATGCGGCTGGCGGTATCACTGAATGTTCTTTCAAAATCAAAACGTTTGATAATGATGTTGCGGATGATTTTTCCTTCATAAGGTTTATAACTTTCTTCACTCTGTGTTACCAGCACTACCTTACTATCTATTGTATCAAACCGGTTTTTGCGAATGGAGTTTTTAGCATCTTCAAATATGCTATGTAAAAATTTATATCGTTCGGGAATGTTGATCCTATCCAGGAAAAAACTGTCTTTTTGCGCATGGCAGCATAAAGGCAGCAACAGACACAGCAGTAAAAAACAATTCAGTAATTTTCTGTACGCCATCACACTGTTCACACACCAAACTTTTTATAAACCGGAAGATTATTTTACAAGCGTTGTAGTACATTCATCTTGCAGCAGATTGCCATCGGAAAACTGATAATGAATATCCATCTGACCGGATGAATAAGTGCCACTGCCGCTATAAGTAATATTGCCATTGCTTTGTGGAGGAATGGTGAGCGTATGCGCAGTAGGATTGATATCTGCTATAAAATAATAAGCCTGATTTCCCGTCCATACGCCTTGCAATCTGATGCGGTTCATCACCCCATTTACTATAGAAACACGTACTGTATTATTTACATTTCCTACATTGGTACAAGCGCCGGTTTCATTGTAATCTCCCACCAATTCCATTGCAGGATTCGCAGGATCAGCCACAACCGTAATTTTAAATGAATAAGTTTTTGAGGAACTGTTGTTGCTCGCGGCGGTAATTAAAGAAACCGTTGAGGTACCGGTATCCGCGTTCTTAGAAATAAACCGGATGGTGGAAGTATAGCCCGGAGTATCTATTTGAGGTGTAATGGATGCGAAAAGGCTGTCCGGCATATTGATAAGCGCGATGCTTACCTTTTCTTTGATACCGGAAATATATTTCACAGATACAGGAATTTCCATAACATCATTTTGCTTCATCGTAAAATCCTTCAACCCCGTTACATCTGTTTGTACAGGAATGTTGTAAATCGGATTTTGTGTGCCCGAAGGAAGGCGGTCATCTTTGCCACAACCCAAAAGAACTAATGAAAAAACGATGCTGTAAACGACTGCTTTCATAAGAAAGGATATTTTTTAAATGAAACAGAATAACAGTAAATAATTCCGGAAAGATACAAAAATAAAAAAGCCGACCTGAGAACAGGCCAGCCCCTATAAACCCTATCAGATACAAATGTAATAATTAGCGGGGAGAGAAAGTAATCCGACAGCAAAAAAAATCTGTTTATTTATTTTTTTAACAGAGCTTTTCTGATGAAGTGTAACTTATTACTCGTTTTCTTCTTATTTGAAAAAGAAGCGACTATCATTTTTTACAGAATGACGGAATCCGTTATTATTTTTCCTGCTCTGAATTTTTTTTATTTTTTACGTCATACAACTTTTTAGTACCATAGGCTACGCCCGCAGCTATAAGCAGCGATATTCCTCCATCAATCGGTGTTTGCGGTGCGTCCGGATCACCTTCAGGATCAGGTTGCGCTGAAGAAATTAATGGTAACATAATAAACATTGAAAAAAGGCTTAGCTTAAAAAAGCTTGTTAAGGTTGATTTTAGGTAATTCATAATAGTATAGTTTTAGGCTGTAGAATTTATTTTATAAAAAATTGCATTTGTTGTTGGATGTCATTCCCTTTGACGGACAACTTATACAAACCTGATGCCAACGATTTTTTCAGGCTTATTGTGTGGTTCATATTACTTTGCGTAATAGCAATGTTTTCCGTATGCATCAATTGTCCGTTTAGCGCATATACATTAAGCTGATAGATACCTTGCTCCACATTTTCGAAAGAGAGGTTTACTTCGCCATTCACCACAGGATTGGGATAAATTGAAATTAACGGAACGCTTTTACCGATGGTGAGTAATAATACATTACTATAAAAAATAGAGCGATCGTTTGCAACACTCATTATCCGATATTGATAAGTAGAAGGTTTTAAATTTTTATCTGCATATTCATAAGTCACATTGGTTTCGTCATTTTTCATAGCGGTCACATTCGTTATAGTTGCAAAGTCGCTTCCATTGTCAGAACGTTGAAGCTCGTAATGAGCCATATTATTTTCATTAACGGCCGTCCATTGAATAGTTGCATCATTATTTTTTACACTTCCGGAAATACGGAGGTCGTTTACCTGAAGAGGATTGTAGGCTATAAATACGATTTTAAAACGAGCAGGATCCCATGAGCCGGCAGCATTTGTAACAGTGAAGGTGTAAGTAGTAGCGGAAGTTGTGCTGATAGATGTGGCTGTGTTCAGATAATTATCAATAAGATACAGGTTGCTGAAGCTGGTGATATTGGAAGGTGCAAAACTTAATTCGTAGCTGTTTAAAGCGGTATTCCAGAAGCGAAGTTGTATCGTATCTGTCGTTGCAGGAAGAGCACGTTTTTCAATTACCAAATCAGTCATGTTATTGAGGATGGATAAATTTTCGGAGAAATTGCTGATTTTAGGAATGTCTTCACCGGTAAGAATAGTATTGGAATATCCGGCGTCGTATTTTATACGAAATCCATCTGCCACAACATAGCCATTACTTGTATTCGCTTTCAGCGTACCCACTAATTCCTCTTCATTTGTAGTTGTTTTAAAAACGCTTGCATTAGCAACAGAAGGAGTTTTCATACTTTCTGTAAAATTGAATGTTACACTTCCCGGCACAAAAAATGCCTGTCCGCTTGCTATATATCTGAGAGAATTATCGTCAGTGACGTTGCCTGTGGAAGGAGTGGCTTCATAAAGAAGTGTAGTTCCGTTTCTTACAATTGTCCTGTATCCGCCAATACTTCCGGCATTGGCATCCCAAATGTAAAATGTGCTTTGATTGCTCCCATTCCCCGAATAAATGTTTTCATAATCTACTGAAGAAGGGTAGGGATTTGGTATAAGAGAGAAAGAACTGTTCGCAATGCCTACATTATTTATGGTGCCTTTATTGATGGTTCCGGTTGTTCTGAGGGTGGTAATGTTCGGAGTTCCACTTCCAGTAACAGATCGGTCGCCTCTTATAAAAAGAAAATATGCTCCGCCATTATCAGTAATAGTTCCGGTATTTGTTGCCGTTGGTGTCAGTAAATTTCCTGTGATGCCATCGTAATATTTTATAGATGGAGTGGTTGAAGCACCGTCATAGCCATTGCCCGTTGTGGTGTTAGTGATCCACGTGCCATATCCGGAAATTGAGCTACCGTTTTCCTGCCATGAATTAAAAATAGAAGGCGCTCCTGTACTTACAAGTGGAATGCTTAGTAATCTCCATGCACGTTTTGCGGGAATGTAGCGTTCTGCGGTAACATTTGTAGCCTCAGCTAATGCACCATTATTTAAGTTTTTTATCGTTGCGGTACCGGAAGCATCTGAGTGTAATATCACGGGTCTGTTCCGAAAGTTATAAGTAGGAGTTTTGGATGTAGTAGTGCCAAATGCTAAATGGGAGGTAGCAGCAATATCTAAAGAAGCACTATTGTTTAAAGCAAATGTTCCGCCTCCAATCCCGCTGTTTCCTAATTGAAAAGTTGTATTTGCATCTAAGAATACGGCTCCTCCAAATCCTATATTTGTTGTGCAAACAATATTGGTGTTATTCCCGATGTGGTAAGTGTTATTCCCGATAAGAAGGCTTGGCGGATTTGTTCCTGTTCCGTTTATATTTGTTCCCCAGTTTGCCACATCACTTATATCTCCAGCACCCGAATAGTAATAAGCACTTGTTCCTGCGGTAATGATAACATTATCTACATAGGCTCTTCCACTTCCTGTTATATTTCCTCCATTTACAGCTACTGTACTTGTATTAGTCAAACGGATATAAATATTCGCCTGATTATTTAAAGCTGTTATAGCGCTCAAATCGAAACTGAGATTGTATTGGTAATATCTTGTAGCTGTAACCCAAGTGGAGGAATTAGGTATTGTATAGTTTCCATTGGTAAGGTCGTAAAATGTTACACCATCATTACTGTATTGCAATTTAAACGCTGCCGGTCCGGCGCCGGTACTGCCCCCATACTGATCGAAAGCAACTGCGATATTTGATAAGCCTGTTGTGCTTACTTCAAATTGAAAATAATCGCCGATAGCCCACCCGGTTGAGGCAAATGATTCGGCAGAACCGTTTCCTGTCGGATTGGAAACACTGCCACTTGTATTTACATAAGCATTTCCACTTCCGCTTTCAGGCGTTATAGGTCCGGCTGTGCTTGGTTGAGAAGTTTCAAATGTCCAACGTGCGATGATTGTTTGAGAAAATGCTATTAAGGAACTGCATTGCAGCAACAGCAAAAGATACATCTTTTTCATAATTGATTTTTATAGGTAAAGTGAAATAAGGTAACGTTAAATTAGTACGTTTTTTTTATACATTCCTTCCTCCTAAACTTTATTATTATCTTAGTTTGAATATTAGTACTCTATATATTATATGGATATTTATTCGGGAGGGAATAAGCGATTTCTCAAAGATTGCGGAAAGAACTGGCTTATTTTATCTTTCTATATTTTACTATAAAAAATGCTGTTTTTTTACAATGAATATTATTGAAAATTACTTCTCGGTATCAAAGCGATATCTTTATTAAATCTGACATCAAAATAGCTTATGAAAAAAATAGTTCTGATTATTCTTTGCTTCGCTTCTCTTACCTCACAAGCGCAAAAAGTTTTTAACGCTGCAAAAATGGACAGCCTTATACATACGCTGGAAGAGCATGATAAAGCGATGGGCACATTAGCCATTTCCCGCAACGGACAAGTTATTTACAACAAAGCTTTTGGTTACCGGCAAATTTCCGGAAAGGTCAAAAATGAAAAAGACACCAAATTCAGAATAGGCTCTATTACCAAAATGTTTACTGCTACAATGATTTTGCAGTTAATAGAAGAACAAAAACTGACTATGGAAACCAAGCTGGGCGCTTATTTCCCCAAACTTCCCAATGCGAATGAGATCACGATAGCGCAAATGCTTACACACCACAGCGGCTTATATAATTTTACAGATGGACCGTATCTGGAGTTTCATACAAAACCCAAAACACAGCAGGAAATCCTGGACATTATGGCTACCCAAACACCCGAATTCAAACCCGGAGAAAAAGGAGCATACAGCAATACCAATTTTATTCTGCTGGGTTATATACTTGAAAAAATTACCGGAAAATCTTATGAGGAAAATCTGAAATCACGGATCACCGGAAAACTGAAATTGAAAAATACTTATGTTGGCGAAAAAATTGACCCGAAGAAAAACGAAGCGTTTTCATATAGTTTTAACGGGCTTAGCTGGATCGTGGAAGACGAAACCGATATGAGCCTGCCGGGCGGCGCCGGCGCTATCGTTTCCGATAATACGGATCTGCTGAAATTTATTGAAGCCTTGTTTGCCGGTAAGTTGATTTCTCAAAATTCACTTGCACAAATGACTACCATAAAAGATGGTTATGGAATGGGTATTTTTCAGGTTCCGTTTTATGAAAGAAAAGGTTTCGCGCATACGGGTGGCATAGATGGTTTCAGTTCTTCGCTTGCTTATTTCCCTGCCGAAAAACTAAGCGTGGCGCTGCTTACCAATGGCTTGTCTTATGAGCTGAATAATATAATGATTGGCGTACTCAGCATTTATTTTGATAAGTCTTATGAAATTCCCGAGTTTAAAAAGTCCATGCAGCTTTCCGAAAATCTTTTGGGAAGATATGAAGGTGTGTATGCTTCCAAAGATTTTCCGTTGAAAATAACTGTAACCAAAGAAAGTGATCACCTGAATGCACAAGCTACGGGACAAGGTGTGTTTACATTAGCCTGCATCAATGAAAAAGAATTTAGGTTTGACGGCGCTGGTATTGTGATGAATTTTACAATTGAAAATGATGGTACTGTAAAAGAATTTTTTCTGGAGCAAATGGGTATGAAATATCTTTTTGAAAAAGAATAAAAATATGCCTGTTTTTATATCGCTTCTCCGCGGCGTGAATGTAAGCGGTCAAAAGAAAATAATAATGAGGGAGTTGAAACAGATGTATGAATCTTTAGGCTTCAAAGATGTGATCACGTATATACAAAGCGGGAATGTTATTTTTAAAACTGCTGTAAAAACTGCTGAAATATTAAACAGAAATGTTGCTGATAAAATAAAGGAAACCTTCGGATTTGAGGTCTTTGTCCGCCATATTTTACTATGCGAATTACAGCAGATAATAAAGGAAAATCCTTTTCATAAAAACACCCCTGAACAATTGTATGTGGGCTTTTTAGAACGGAATCCTGATAAGGAAAATGAGGAAAAATTACAAGCAGCTTTTAAGGGAGCGGATGAATGGACGATCAAAAATCAGGTAATTTACCTGCATTACAAAGAGCAGTACAGCAACAGCAAACTCAATAATAATTTCATCGAAAATAAACTGAAGTTGAAAGCAACCACGCGCAACTGGAAAACCATACTAAAGCTTGAAGAACTGGCGGCTTCTCTTTAGTGTTTGCGTGCATATTTCCACCGGCGATGTGTCCACATCCAGTTTTCAGGCTGCGTTCTTAGTTGGGTTTCCATAAATGCTACGTACAAACGCAGAATACTTCCTTCCGGTTCCAGGGATGCATCATCGCAGATACGTTGCAGATTAATTTTATAATGTCCGCGTTTTACTTTTTGAATGCCCGCAAAAACTACCGCTGCTTTGGCTCTTCGCGCCATTTGCTCCGTTCCTTTAAAAAAAGGCGCTTCACGGTTCATAAAAGGCAACCATACCGCCACTTCAGTTACAGAAGGATTCTGGTCAGCGATCTGCGCTAAAATATACTGCTGGTTTTTCAGTTGCAGCAATCCTCTTTTCAAAGCTTTCATGGATATCAATATTGCACCTGATCTTGAACGGAGATGCAATATCAGTCTGTCGAAAGGCTTGCTGGACAAAGGAAGATATACTCCCGCGAATGCTTGTGGCACATTCCAGGCGCAGCTTACATTCGCCCATTCCCAGTTGAAAGTATGACCAAGCAAAGCATACGTATTTTTGTCTTCCGCATACAACTCATGAAAGACATTCCAGTTTGCCTGTATTCTTTTGTTTAATTTTTTTTCAGAAATGGAAAGCAGTTTAAGCGTTTCAATCCATTGATCACAAAAGTTTCTGTAATTTTTTTTTCTTATTGTATAAAGTTCTTCTGCGGATTTTTCTGGAAACGCATATTTCAGATTATCTAAAACGATTTTTTTTCGGTAAGCTGTAATGTGATAGAGGATGAAAAATGCAAAATCGGAAACCCTGTATAAAACCCATAAAGGCAATAACGATAATGGATACAACAGGATGATAAGCAGGTAATACATCAGATTTCGTGGCCGGTGATGTTGTAGATGTGTTGGATGTCTTTCAACGCCTTTTCAAAATCTATGTTGAGATCTTTCAGTAATCCATTATGCAAATCGAATACCCAGCCGTGTACCACCGGAAATCCTGTTTCATCATACATTTTTTGCACAATAGCGGTTTTGATTACGTTTACACATTGTTCCTGCACATTCAGCTCTACCAAGCGATTGTAGCGTTCTGTTTCGTTTTTTATAGCGTCCAGTTCATTAACATGCAAGCGATATACATCGCGGATATTGCGCAGCCAGGGATTCAGAATGCCCAAGTCTTGCGGCGACATGGCTGCTTTTACACCACCACAGTTATAATGTCCGCATACAATAATGTGTTTTACTTTAAGGTGTTTTACGGCGTAGTTGATTACTGACATTACATTGAGGTCAATGCTTACCACAAGATTGGCGATATTCCTGTGTACGAATACTTCGCCCGGCTCCAGACCCATAATGTCATTTGCTGGTACCCGACTGTCGGAGCAGCCAATATATAAATATTCGGGGTTTTGATCTTTGGCCAGCTTCTCAAAAAAATCTTTATCATCGCGAGTTTTTTCCTCTACCCATTTTCTGTTGTTGTCAAAAATATATTCGTAATTAGCCATGTGCAATTTTTTATCAGGCGAAAATAAGGGATAACAAAATTGAAAACTTAATTTTTAATTACGATGTTCCTATTCATTTCTGGAAAGAAGTTTCAATATTTCTTTTGAGTGAAGCGTTTTTTTGATTAAGAAAAAAGGGTTGCGGCTTTGCCGCAACCCTTACTGTTTATTACTCACAATTTTTATTTTTTAGAAGCAGTCTTTTTAGCTGCAGTTGTTTTTGCAGGAGTTTCTACTTCTTCTTCGGTATTCAGATCCAGCATTTTTTCCAGTTGGCGAACTTGTTTTTTAAGATCATAGATGGTTTTATACATTTCGTCCATTTCGCTGCGTGTAGCTACGGGAATGCCCGTCATGAATTTTTCCATTTGCACTTCTACATCTTTGCGAAGTTTCAGTTGCATAGCGGTTACTTCCGCCATGATTTCGCTGTAATCATCGCTTTCAAACAATTCAACAAATGTTTTATCGCTGATGTTCATCCATTCTTGGTAAAGAGCCATCATGCTGTTTACTTCCTGACCTTTTTCAATTTTAGTCATGATGTTTTGAGCAAGATTGTCCATTACTTTAGTGCCTTGTGTGTACATCATGTATTGCATTTCTGCATTTTTGATGTTGTAGATCGCCATACGGTTAGCGATGTCCTGCCATTCGATCAATGTTTTAGTTTGAGCATTTGGAGTCATCATTTTAGTGAAGGGAGAGAAAGCTTCATTCATGTTATTGTAGAATGTGTTGTAGCCATTCATCATATTGCCAAAGATTTCAGTAGCGTTTACAGGCATCGCGTTGCTCATCATATTGCGCATTTGCTGATAGTTCTGCATACCGTTCTGGCTCATTTGCTTAAGGCCGTTCTGCATCATGTCTGTAGCTTGTTGCATGTATTGGCGTGCATTTTCAGGCATGAAACCGAAATACTTATCCATCATGTCTTTATAAGCAACAGGGTTCATCATTTGTTTGTAGATGTCCATATTGAAAGTTTTGTCTTGGATAGACTTCCACATTGGCATCCACATTTCGTAGAATTTTGTAAAACCTTCAGTTGCGTTCATCATGTTTTTATAAACATCCTGAGTGGTGTTGTTCTGAAGATTTTCCTGCATTTTAGCAAAGCTGCTGTTCAGGATTTCATTATATTGGTTGAAGATACCTGTCCAGTTGCTGGTAGCATTTTTCCATGCATCCATGTTGAACATATTGTTCCACTGTTGCAGGTTATTAAACCAAGTGTTGGTATTGTTCATGTTGCCCATCCAGTTATTCCAGTTGGTCATCATGTTGTTCCACATGGTAGTAGGATTGTAGCTTTCCGCCGTGTTATTTTTCATAGCGTTTTGGAAATAGTTCATGTTCATATCCCACATTTGTTTTGCCTGGTTCATCTGGTTGTTCAGCCAGTTTTGATAAAACTCATTCATCTGCGTAGTATTTTTTTGAATTGTTTCATTCAAGTTACCACCTTTTTCAGAAGCTTTAGAGAAAATGTTCTTTTGATTGTCCAACCAGTTTTTATACCATTCGCTTCCTTTTTGCACTGTTTCATTTACCATAGTGTTACCATTAGTAAATTTTTTAGTGTTTTCTACTACAGTGTCCATCGCTTTTTTTTGCGTTTCTACTACAGTATCCACAAAATTTTTGTTGTTTTGGCTAGCCATTTTTATTGTTTTTTTATTATTTGAAAATTTATTGTCTTTCTTTACTTTGCAAAGGACGTATAACAACCCTACTCGCACATCATCAGAAGGTTAATCTTTCATTAAATAACGCTTCATGCTTCCTTTTCGCGGCGCAAAGGTAGGAGTTTTTCATTAAAAAAAATATAATTTTTCCACATTTGCTTTCAATGCCTGTAAAAACAGGGTTTTTGAGGCTTATGAAAAGTGGAAGAAAACAGGTGAAGGAAATTGTAACTTTGCATAGAAGTCATGAACGAACGAATAGAAAAACTGCAACTTTTCTTAAAAGAGGCTCCGGATGATTGTTTTCTCAATCATGCACTGGCATTGGAATTTATAAAACTTGAGGATGACGCTTCCGCAAAAAAGCTGTTTGAAAAGAATAAGAATTTTGACGCGGAATACATTGCCACCTATTATCATCTGGGCAAACTTTTGGAACGGGCAGGAAACTTAAATGAAGCAATCGCCGTTTACGAAGAAGGAATGCAGGCAGCGAAAAAAGCGAATGACCAACATAGTTATAACGAGTTGCAGGCAGCTCATGATGATCTTGCATATTGATAATGAGTTTACAACAGCAGTTTATTGAGCATTATAAAAATAAAGGGTGGGGGTGTGCCTCCAAACCCGTGTTGGTAGCTGTAAGTGGCGGACGAGACAGTATGACGCTGGCAGATTTATTTTTGAAAAATAAAATTTCTTTCATTGTAGCGCATTGCAATTTTCAATTAAGAGGTGAAGAGGCGAATGCGGATGAAGAGCTTGTGAAAAAATGGTGTGCTGAAAATGACGTTCCATTTTATAGGAATCATTTTGATACAAAAGTTATCGCGAAAGAATGGAAAAAAGGTATTCAGGAAACCGCCCGGAAACTGCGTTACGACTGGTTCGGAGAATTATGCAAAATACATCGCTTTAATTATATCGCTACCGCGCACCATGCTGATGATGATGTGGAAACCTTGTTGATCAACCTTTTTAAAGGAACCGGCATCAACGGATTGCAGGGAATTCCGGAACAAAACGGAAACATTATAAGACCTTTGCTGTTTGCCACACGTGCAATGATTGATGAATATGCAAGTGAGAACCATATTATTTATCGGGATGACGCCAGTAATGAAGATGATAAATATTTGCGCAATGCGGTTCGTCACCACATTCTTCCGGGTATTGAAAAATATTTTCCCTATGTAGCCCGCCAAATACATGAAAGTATAGGCCGCTTTTCACAGGCGCAGGAAATTTATAATGAAAGTATTCAGCAAAAAATAAGAAAGCTCACACAACAAAAAGGAAAAGATCTTTACATTCCGGTAAGAAAATTACAACACATAAAACCGCTGGAAACCTTGTGTTACGAGCTTTTTAAGCCATACGGCTTTTCAGGATTGCAAACAAAACAGTTAATGGAATTGATGTATGCGACGGCAGGAAAGTGGATGACTTCATCTACCCATAAAGTAATTAAAGACCGTGAGTTTTTAATTGTGACCGCATTAAAAACAATGGCGACAGACCTCATAAGCATCGAAAATCTGCCTTCAAAAATTGAAGTGGAAGGAATGAGTTTTCATTTTTCTGAAATTTCAAAACCACAACTGCTCAGCACATCTTCCACAATTGCATTGATTGATTTTTCAAAGATTGAATTTCCTATTCTGCTTCGTAAATGGCGCACAGGCGATTATTTTTATCCTCTTGGTATGGGAATGAAAAAGAAAAAACTCAGCCGTTTTTTTATTGATCAGAAAATTCCTTTGCATGAAAAGGAAAATATATGGGTGGTAGAAAGCAACCGGAAAATAGTTTGGATAGCGGGTTCCCGGCTTGATGAACGATTTAAGATTACGGAAAAAACAACCGGAATTTTAAAAATTGAAATGCGGCTGCATTAGTTGATTAATGAAAATCATACCGTGCGAAGGCTCAAATATCAGGGTGAAAATGAAGCCGAAAACCGCACCGTAAAAGTGCGCATCGTGATTGATATTATCGCCTCCTTTCTTAGATGCATAAGCGGAATATACAAGATAACCCACAGCAGCAAGTATGGCCGGCACAGGAATGAACCAGATATAAATTGTTTCCCACGGTGCGAAATAAATAAAGGCGAATAATACTGCCGCCACACCGCCTGACGCGCCTAAGGAACGATAATAAGCATCATCACGATGTTTGAAAAAAGAAGGTAAGGACGCGACTACGATTCCTAAAAGATATAAGATAACAAAAGCGTATTTCGGGAATCCGAGCATTGTATATAATGTTTCCACATTTTTTCCGAAAAAATAAAGTGTAAACATATTGAAGAGCAAATGCATCATATCTGCATGAATAAAACCGCTGGTTACCAGGCGGTAATATTCTTTCGGTTCCTTCATTTTGCGTGGGTAAAGAATCAGGTCGTTCATCACTTTCTCATTATTGAAGGCTGTGAGCGAAATGATAGCTGTAATGACTATGATGATAAGCGTGAAGCTCATAATAATTGTTTATAAGCGGCGAATATAAGTTTTTATGAATGATGATACGGGGAATTGTGCAGGATGCTAAATGCGCGATACACTTGCTCGGCGAGAATAAGCCGGACTAACTGATGCGGAAACACGAGCGGCGACAACGACCATATTTGCTTTGCCTGTTTTTTAATAGCATCAGAAACGCCATACGCGCCACCAATCAAAAGCACCAAAGTTTTCACACTGTCATTCATAAAATGCTGAAAATGTTTGGCCCATTGCGGAGAAGATAATTTGTCGCCGGTTTCATCAAGAAGAATGAGGTAGTGCTGCGGTTTTAGTTTTTTCAGAATCAGCTCTTCTTCCTGTTTTTTAATGTCCTCTATGGCTGCGGGTGTTTTTTTTAGAGGTGGAATAATTTGTAGATTAATGGAGTTGAAAGGTGTTATCTTTTTAAAATAATATTGAATGCCTTCTTGTATAAAAGGCTCGTTCACTTTGCCAATAGACCAGATTTCGATATGCACTTCTGAAGTTTAAAAGTCAAAAATAAAACGTCAAAAGCCAAAGAAAAATTGGTTTGGAAAATTATGGAGAATCTCTATCTTTGCACTCCAATTTTGATGGCTTCGTAGCTCAACTGAATAGAGCATCTGACTACGGATCAGAAGGTTTCAGGTTTGAATCCTGACGAGGTCACAGAAAAATAAAGGGTTTCAGGCGATTATGTTTGAAACCCTTTTCTATTAAAATTGCATTATAGCTTTAATATTCCTCTGAAGCCTCTTGCTGCATAATAAGATTCTGCGCCATTATGATAAGTGAAAACGGTATCATACCTGCGATCGCAAAACAATGCGCCACCCAGTGTTCTGATTTTTTCAGCTGTTTGTATCCAGCTTGATGTCTTAAGATCGAATGCGCCGAGTTGTTGCAGTTTCCGGTATTCTTCTTCCGTCATTAATTCAATTCCCATTTCAGCTGCTTTATGGAGAGCGCTGTCTTTAGGCTTATGTTCTTTGCGTTTCTCGAGAGCCTCATGATCGTAACAATAGCTTCTGCGTTCTTTAGGACTTTCGGCACTGCAATCACAGAAAAAATAATCACCAGATTTCTTATCCAAAATCACTACATCCGGTTCGCCACCTGTGATTTCCATTTGATAAACCGCCCAAAGTTTTTTTGCATTATCAGCCAGTTTTTGTAAAACGTCTTTCCATTGTATCGTTTTATGTCTCTCCATATTAGCTTCAAAACGAATTTTCAGCGTCGTCAGCAATTTTTCTTTTTGCTTGTAGGATAAAGTGGTTTTTTTGTTCATTATTTTTTTTGGTTTAATCGTTCAAGCCTTTTCCTTCCAGAATTGCGGGAATGGCTTTTTCTATTCTGGCTTCTCGTGTCTTAGTTTGTTTGGCTTGTGAAAAATGTAATAAATAGCCGCGCTGCCTTCCTGGAGTCAGGGCTTTAAAAGCCTTTTTTAATGTCGCGTTCTTATCAAGCGTTTTTTGAAATTCTTCCGGAACATCGTATTCCCGGGTATTTTTCATAGGCACCTTCAAGCCTGCCTTTTCAAGAGTTATCGCTTCTTTGATATAAGATTGAATGGTCTTTTTCAGTTTTTCGATTTCCTTACTTGAAGTAAATCGTAACTGGCGGGCCGCCTGCACATTTTCCGTTTGCTGAATAAGTACATTTTTAGGATCTTTCATCAATGCTCCTTTAAAAAACAACAAGGCGCAATATTCCTTAAAGCCATGTATCAGTACAACATTTTTTTCCTGCGAGGTATAGCATGGACAACCCCATTTTAATTCTTCTTTCACATCACATTCCAAAACAATCTCGCGCAGTAGTTCAAATTCTTCTTTCCATTGTGTCGCATTTTCAAAAAAGAAATCAACTTTAGGATTCATAAACAAAGACTTTTTATAAGTTAATATTGGATTGTATTTCTGAATAGTTTTTATAAGGGATCCAGCCTGCCGTCTTTAAACTGTTTCCAATCAATATCCTTTCCGATTGTTCCTCTGAATCGTTTTCGGAAATTTTCTTCATTCATGATGGAATTGAATGTTTTTACTTTAGCTGTTGCAGGGTTTATTTGAGGTTCTAAGTTATCATATTTTTTAAGGCTGTCAATTATAAAAGGTACATGATGTATATAAGTGGCAAATCTTCTTTTGGTAAAGCTTTTGAGAAGTGGTGACTGAAAATAAGGATCTGTGCCAAGCGCCAGGGTTTTAAATCCGTTTTTCCTGGCGATCAGATAGCTGTAAAAAACATTTTCCGTACTGTGCCTCGCAATAGTGTCGTAAAAAATATGTTCTTTAGGAATGCCCAATTGTTGCGCATATAAGCCCATGATCACCGCTTCGTAATAAGGCGAATAAACAGCAGCTCCTGAGTAAATAATGTTTTTAACGAACCCGTTTTTATACAATATCCAAGACCACATTACTCTTGCTTTCATTACGCGATCCCATTTCCCGTTTTCAAATGGTACACCCGGAACGATTAATGCGTCGAAAGGCATATAAGGTTTGGCATGAATGAATTGATGCTGCGCAGATTTATCCGCACGCTTACTCATATAGATGCCAAAAGATTTACAAGCAGTTATAAAAAAAAGCATTATGCAACATCCGGCAATAAACAAATATTTACGCATGATGTTGTCTATTGAAACCAGTAAAATTACTATCAACTTTATACAGTGATTTTGCATCAGCATGTAGTCTTGGTCTGTGTGGCGGGCGAGGTCTGCGGGGTGGTCTTGGAATACAACTTTCTAAAAGAAAGACCATAAATAATACAACGATAAGTAGTATTGATTTCATAAGAACCTGTTTCGAAAAAAATGACGAAAAAATCAAGCCACCTTAGGAAGCATATTGACTTACAATATTTTTCAATTCATTCAGTTTTAATAATGCTTCCACAGGAGTTAATGTATTGATGTCGGTTTCTTCCAAAATACGCTGCACCTCCCGCAGATCATCGGCAACACCGTCAAAAATATTGAGCTGATAGTTGGGCAATTTTGGAACGGTTTTCAGCTTTTCATTGATGTCGTTTTTTGCACCATGTTTTTCTTCCAGCAGGTTCATGATCTCCGTTGCCCGCTTTAATAAATCTTGCGGCATACCAGCCATTTTAGCTACTTGAATACCAAAGCTATGACGGCTTCCACCCGGTTCGAGCTTGCGAAGGAAAATGACTTTGTTGCCGGTTTCCCGATGCGTGATATGATAATTTTTTACTCGTTCCAATTGGTTTTCGAGTTCATTGAGCTCATGGTAATGCGTAGCGAAGATCGTTTTGGGTTTTGCGGGATGCGTATGCAAATGCTCCACAATGCTCCAGGCAATGGAAATACCGTCGTAAGTACTGGTGCCACGGCCTATTTCATCCAGTAATATCAAACTCCGTTCACTTAAACTGTTTATAATGCTGGCGGTTTCATTCATCTCTACCATAAACGTGCTCTCACCGCCACTAAGGTTGTCAGAGGCACCCACACGGGTAAATATTTTATCGGTCAATCCGATGCGGGAACTTGTGGCCGGCACAAAACTTCCCATGTGTGCCATGAGTGTAATGATGGCGGTTTGCCGTAGCAGTGCGCTTTTACCGCTCATATTGGGGCCTGTGAGGATAATGACTTGTTGGTTGTCTTTATCTAAAAACGTATCGTTAGATATATAAGTTTCTCCGGGTGGTAGTTGTTGCTCTATCACCGGATGACGTCCTTCTTTGATGTCCAGAAAAGGTTCTTCCAGCAATTCCGGTTTTCGGTAATTATATCGCGAAGCGTTATAGGAAAAGCACAATAGGCAATCCAGTTGCGCCAGCAAATAGGCATTTTGCTGAATGGATAATATATGCGGCTCAATATCGGAAATCAATTGTTGGTAAATTTCCATTTCCAGCATCAGTATTTTTTCTTCAGCGCCGAGAATTTTTTCTTCATATTCTTTCAGCTCCGGAGTGATGTAGCGTTCTGCATTGGTTAATGTCTGTTTGCGTATCCATATCTCTGGTACTTTGTCTTTATGGGCATGTGTTACTTCGAGGTAATAACCAAATACATTGTTGAAAGCTATTTTCAGGGATGTAATGCCCGTTTGCTGTGCTTCTTTCGCCTGTATTTCCAGCAGGTAATTTTTTCCGTTGCGGGAGATATTGCGCAGCTTGTCCAGCTCTTCATGCACCGCTTCACGTATCATATTTCCTTTATTAGCAAGCGCGGGCGCATCTTCTTCCATTACGTTTCTGATGTGTTCTTCTAATTCTGAAAGCGCGGTGATTTGCTGTGCTGTTTTTTTTAAATCTTCTGATACACTTGTTTCACAAAGCTGCTTTATCAAAGTCATGGCATTCAGGCTGCGCGCCAGTTGCACCACTTCACGCGGGTTGATTTTTTTCAATGGAATTTTCCCGATCAGCCGTTCTACGTCTCCTGCTTTTTTTAATTGTTCGGTCAGTTCACGTTCCAGGTTTGGCTCTTTTATGAAAAATTCCACCAGCGAAAGTCGCTGCTGTATCTTATTGATATCAAATAGCGGAAATACCAGCCAGCGTTTTAACAACCGCGCACCCATCGGCGTATATGTATTATCCAGCGCTTGCAAGAGTGAACTTCCCTGTTCCTGAGAAGAATGTATCAGCTCCAGGTTGCGGATAGTGAAACGATCCATCCACAAAAAATCATGAGCGATAATGCGCTGGATGGAACTGATGTGCTGCAGGTTGGGATGTTCTGTATCCTTGAGGTAATGCAACGCTGTTCCGGCTGCTATGGTAGCGGCTTTCAGCTCATTCATTCCAAAACCTTTCAATGAATTGGTTTCAAAATGCTGCAACAGCAAATCGGTACAATACTGCTCTTGGAACACCCATTCATCCAATGCAAAAGTGTAGGTTTTGTTATCAACAAGCTCTCTGAATTTTTTTTGCTGTGCTTTAGACAAGATGATTTCGGAGGGTTGAAAACTTTGCAACAGCTTATCAATATATTCCAGATTTCCCTGAGCCGCATAAAACTCACCCGTGCTGATGTCAAGAAATGCTACGCCGTTTTCCTGGTCGGTGAGGTGAACCGCCGCCAGGAAATTATTGGATTTATTATCCAGCAGTTTATCATTGGCAGCTACGCCGGGCGTTACTAATTCCGTAACGCCGCGCTTCACAATTCCTTTTACCGTTTTGGGATCTTCGAGCTGATCGCAAATAGCCACACGATAGCCTGCTTTTACCAGCTTATGCAAATATGTATCCAGCGCATGATGCGGGAAACCCGCAAGCTCTACACTGGAAGCGGATCCATTGGCTCGTTTGGTAAGTGTGATGCCTAATACGCGCGACGCGATCAGCGCGTCTTCTGAAAAAGTTTCGTAAAAATCACCCACACGAAACAGCAACACCGCATCCGGATATTTGGATTTGATCTCTTTGTGCTGTTTCATTAAAGGTGTTTCCGCGACTTTGGACATTTCGTTTATTACTGATTTTTGATGTGGCAATTTACCTTAAACGAAACGAATCAAAAACTTGCTCAGAAAATATGAGGAATGAATGTTGATAAAACAGCTCTAAGCTTTACTTTAAACGTATTTATTTTTGAGCGTAGAATTTTCGAGTTTGTTTGATTATTTTAGATACATATTTATTCAATGTGAAACTAAAATTTGTAAGTGTAGCTGTTTTGTGTATTATTTCCTTTGTATGCTTTTCAGGTGTAATACGGCATGATGTTTCAGAAAAAAAATATATTGAATTAGCAAATCAAAAGCAATTCGAGTGCATAGGTCAGTGTTTTATTAATGAAAAATTTCATTGCTCATTTATATTAATTGACCATCGTTATGTTCTTTCTGCTGCTCATTGTTTCGTTAAAAGGAATGAACATACATTACTTTATGAAACTGATGATCCTTGTAAATACACATTTCGTTGCAAAGGTCAAGAAATACATGCGAAGAGAATTCTAATTTATCCGAAATATCTAGATGCATCTACGAATGGAAGTTGTGACATTGCTTTAGTTGAATTGGAAGAGCCATTTAATAAAGTAGAAGTGGCAAAAGTTAATACCGAATTTGATGAATTGAACAGTGAAGTAGTTGGCGTGGGATTTGGTGCTTTTGGAATTGCAAATAAACCTGAAACTGTACAAGCCATACCTGATAAAAAAATAGCTGGAGAAAATAGAATAGATTCAATTGGTGGTTATAAGTTGTCAGATAAAAGTTCAATTTTATTTGCCGATTTTGATTGTTCAGACAATGAAAGTTGCAATCAACTTGGAACACCAGAACCTATGCCCCTAGAATATATTGGTGCGGGAGGTGATAGTGGAGGTGGTTTATTTTCAAAAAAAGATGAGGAATGGAAGTTGATTGGCGTTTTTTCCTCGACTATGTATGATATTAATAGAATGGCTAAAACTGATTATTATGGACAAATTATGGGTTGGACAAGAGTATCTCTATTTGCAGATTGGCTAAAAAATGAAATCAATAAATAGGTCTTAGAAATATGTTCACCGCCATTCACCCCAAGCTTCCCATGCGCAGCAAAGCCGTTACTAAAACTTACTATGCAAAATTAGGTTTTCAACAGTTTGGTGGAGATTATGAAAACTATCTCATGATGGAACATGACAGCATACAAATCCATTTTTTTCTTTTTCATGATCTTAACCCTGAAGAAAATTACGGACAGGTTTATATAAGAACCAATACCATTGATCAGTTTTATCAGGAAATGCTGCACAAACAATTAGCCATTCACCCTAACGGACATTTACAAATCCGACCCTGGGGGCAAAAAGAATTTTCTATGCTTGATCCGGATCATAATTTATTGACGTTTGGAGAGTCTGTATAAAGTGCAGGTAAACTAATGGACAAAGGCATTATTTTTATTTCGGAATGGTACATTTGAAGTATGATCGAACTGAAACACATTAAAAAGAGCTTTGGGGATAAAACTGTTTTGCAGGATGTAAACGCTGTGATGGAAGCGGGAAAAACAAATTTGATCATTGGCACCAGCGGCAGCGGAAAAACCGTGCTGATGAAATGTATGGTAGGCTTGATGAAGCCGGATGAAGGAGAAATTTTATACAACGGTAAGAACATCCTCAATATGGAAGAAGCCGACGTGAAAGAAATAAGAAAAGAAATTGGAATGCTGTTTCAAGGATCGGCATTGTTTGATAGCATGAGCGTAGAACGTAATGTAAAGTTTCCGCTGGATATGTTTACCCGTATGAATCATAAAGAAAAATTGCAACGGGTGAATGAAGTGCTGGAGCGGGTAAACCTTGAAAATGCGAATAAAAAATTTCCTTCTGAGATAAGTGGCGGTATGAAAAAAAGGGTAGCGCTGGCAAGAGCTTTGGTTTTGAATCCTAAATATCTTTTTTGTGATGAGCCCAATTCCGGTCTTGATCCGCAAACATCGCTGGTGATTGATAAACTTATAAAAGAACTGACACAGGAATATGATATGACTACGGTCATCAACACGCATGATATGAATACGGTAATGGAAAGCGGCGACCATATCGTATATATGCACCAGGGAAAAAAGAAATGGGAAGGCACGAGCAAAGACATTATTTACAGCGATGATGAAAGCCTGAATGAATTTATTTTCGCCTCCGAATTTTTGCAGAAAGCGCGTGACATGAGCAAACTGGAAGCTGAAGGAAAAGCTTGATTTTTTTAGAAAGATTATTATTAATTTTATGGGAAGCAAAAAAATCCGGTGGAAACCGGATCTCTAATCAAAGTTGATTACCCATTACAAAAAATTGAACTTAAAGCATTCTTGAAAAAGAGTGCTTTTTTAATAGTCAATTTATAAGACCGTTGTAACTTCTTATTGGTTGGCTCTGTCAGAAAAAAATGACATTAAGTTTGCATAGCCCACTTCTTATAGGTGCATCGCGTTTTTAAGATTTTGAACGTACATTTGCCACCGTTAAAAATGTTTTTACGTATATGTCAGTATTAGTCAATAAAAATTCCAAAGTAATAGTTCAGGGTTTTACCGGTACGGAAGGAACCTTTCATGCTACGCAAATGATAGAATATGGTACCAATGTTGTCGGTGGTGTTACACCCGGCAAAGGCGGCACGGAGCATTTGCAAAAGCCGGTTTTTAATACAGTTGCCGATGCGGTGAAAGTGACAGGAGCAGATACTTCTATTATTTTTGTACCCCCGGCATTCGCGGCTGATGCTATTATGGAAGCGGCTGATGCAGGTATTAAAGTGATCATTTGCATTACGGAAGGCATTCCTGTACAAGATATGGTGAAAGCACGCGACTATATAAGCGATAGAAATTGTCGGTTGATAGGACCTAACTGTCCTGGTGTGATTACATCTGAAGAAGCAAAAGTAGGCATCATGCCGGGCTTTATCTTTAAAAAGGGAACTATCGGTATTGTTTCCAAATCCGGCACGTTGACGTATGAAGCAGCCGATCAGGTTGTAAAAGCAGGACTGGGTATTACTACAGCCATCGGCATCGGGGGAGATCCTATCATAGGCACAACGACCAAAGAAGCCGTAGAGCTATTGATGAATGATGATGAAACCGAAGGCATTATCATGATCGGTGAAATTGGCGGTAATATGGAAGCCGAAGCAGCACGCTGGCTGAAAGATAATATGAGGAAACCGGTGGTAGGCTTTATTGCCGGGCAAACAGCACCTCCCGGACGTCGTATGGGACACGCAGGAGCTATTATCGGCGGTGCGGATGATACAGCTGCTGCAAAAATGAAAATCATGAGCGAATGCGGAATTCATGTAGTAGCAAGCCCTGCGGATATCGGCAAGACGATGGCGCATGTATTAAAAAAAGAAATGGCTTAAGTTGATATACTAACTAATCCGAATCTTAGTAAGGCATCCTTGAAAACGGATGCTTTATTTTTTTGCCGGAAAATATTTCTTGTCACACCTCGTTATAGAAAAAAACATTTATGAAAAGACAGTTCGCGACATGGATGCTTTCATGCACCACCTTCTCTTGCTTCGCACAACAGGATATCAATACATCTTCTGGCAAAAACAACAAACAACAAGAGGCAGGAATTTTTGCACAGACAGGCTGGAATTCTGACAATGAAAATCTTTCTTTCTTTGGGCTGCAATACAAGCGCTGGCAAAATGAACATTTTGGCTGGCGGGCTATTGGTGCATTTGGCAATTACTCCGCTACAAAAAATGTTTTTTCCATAACCTCGTCTTCATCCGAAGATACTTCTGTAAAAAGATATGTGGATACCGATATTCCTTTAGGTATGGTAGGATTGGGGATGGAGGCTCAACGAACTTTTTATAAAAGAATCGTGTTGTTTGCTGCCATAGAGCTGCGCGCCAGCTATGGAAAAGGAACACAAAAAAATATTGAGACGCAGGAGTCTTCAAAAAGCAATTATAATTATTATCATGTTTTTACAGCTGCGGATGCACGCCTTTTTTATATGGCGCTTGCTCCAAGCATCGGCGCCAAATGCCAGTTCCGTAAGTTCAATTTCGGATTGGAATTTTCAGGGATCAACATGAACTACACCTCACTGAAAATAGCAAACTTCGCGGCTCAGGGAATTTTCAATTTTGATGCGGGAAATGTAAACAGCCGCGCATTTTTTGCCTACAATTTTTAATAAAAAAGCTTTATAAAAAATCCCGGTGAATAATCACCGGGATTTTTATTTTTTGATTTGCAAAGCGCTTATTTTCTGCCTATAAAATTGCAGATTTCTTTGTTTTGGGAAACAGAAATATCTTCAATGATTTCATTATAAACGGTAAGGTTTTCAAAACCGTTTCTGGACAAAGACGCAGAAGTCGTTCTTCTGTAATTGTCACGCGAATAGTCTTCAAAATTGATGAGGTAATTTTCAGAGTTATAGTCGCCAACGGTTCCCTTCAGCGTATCTTGCATACGACTGTACTGTACCATTTTCACTTTATCGGGATATTCATCCAAGAAAATAAGAACTGAATCGGAGATGGGAGAGCCGGTACAGGTTCTCTCTCCAATATATAATCCTAAAAATTTATCGGCCGCTTTTATCTCGCATTCCGCGCCTTCAAATCCTGTTTTGCAACGGCAAAGACCTTCTACACAGGCGCCCCCGTTTTTACACTTCAGATCCAGGCAGGGATCTTGCTCGCAGGAAGAATATAAAACCGTAGTGGTGATACCGATAAATGCAAATGCTGTAATGAGTGATGTTTTCCAGATATTCATGGAGTGCTGAAAATTATTTAGCCAAAATACAAAAATATTCGAGTATTAATAATGCCGTCGTGTTTTTTTATGTGTATTAATTATCGCACAGGTTTTTAATCTTCCCATCCGTTAGCCAGCACATCAGCGATATGAAGTGTTTTCAAAGGATAATTATTTTTATCAATATAGCCTTGCAAATGCATCAAACAACTTACGTCTGTAGAAATCATATATTCAGCGCCCGTTTCCATAGCGCTGCTTACTTTGGTTTGCGCCATGCCTATGGAAATCGGTTCGTACTTTACAGCAAATGTGCCGCCGAAGCCGCAACAGGTTTCACATTCTTTCATTTCCACAAGTTCCAGACCCGCCACGCTTTCCAAAAGTTTTCGGGGACCTTTTTTAATGCCGCATTCCCGAAGAGCGCCGCAGGCGTCATGATATGTAGCTTTTCCTGAAAGGCTCGCGCCGAAATCATTTACTTGTAATACCTCTGTGAGAAATTCGGTAAACTCATACAAACGCTTGCCCAGCTTATTGCTTGCAAGCTGTTCGCCGGTGCCTTCAAACAAGCGCTCATAATAATTTTTTACAAAGCCGGTGCAGGAGCCGCTGGGTGCTACAATGTACTCTTCTCCCTGAAAATCCTGAATAAATTTTTTTGCCACGCTTCGCGCTTCATCCCAGTAACCGGCATTAAAAGCAGGTTGCCCACAGCAGGTTTGCCTGGAATTATAAGAAACCGTACAGCCGGCTTTCTTCAAGACTTTCACCATATTCAAAGCAGTTTGAGGATAGAGCTGATCTACAAAGCAGGGTATAAAAAGCTGTACATTCATTGAGTTGTTGTCTTTATAGTTTATTGTGAAGAGGTCATTTTCTCATAAGCTCATCTTCTTTTAAAGATAGCTTTCTGCAGAGCGCTATCATTTTCAGTGCGGTAATAGCGGCTTCTTCGCCTTTGTGCCCGTGCTTTCCGCCCAGTCTTTCCCATGCCTGTTTTTCATTGTTGAGCGTAAGAACACCAAATATGACCGGTATCGGAAGTAAAAGATTTAAGTGTGTGATGCCTTCTGTAACCGCTTTACAAACATATTTGAAATGTGGTGTACCGCCTTCTATCACCGCGCCAAATGCGATAATCGCTTCGGGTTTTTCCTGTTCGGGTTTCCCGGCGTAGCTGTGCCAGAGTTGTTTGCAGGCAAAAGGTATTTCAAAACTTCCCGGTACGGCGATGCGATCTGTTACCGTTACATTCAGTGCGGTCGCTGTCTTGTCAAAACCATTCAGTTGCGCAGCTACGATCTGGTCATTCCATTCTGTAAATACCAGAGCAATTCTTGGATGTTGTAAATTTTCCAAAGCCGAAATATCCAACAGGGAAGCGCTGTGTTGCGAAAAAGCCATTTGCAAAATTGAGGATGCTAAGATAGTTTAATGACAGGGTGCATACAAATAAAAAGCCCGTGAATGCTTTCACAGGCCTTATTATAAAAAACATTTTTTTTTCTCTGCTAATCTAAGACGCCAAGCCTTGCCAGGCTTTTTTCCACATCTCTCGCCTGCATACTTTGCGGGTACTCATCGCGGATGCGTTTATAGTTTTCTATGGCTTTTTCCGGCTGCTTGTTCATTTCATAAGCGATAGCTGAGCGTTGCAGGTAAATAGGTGTAAGTAAATTGTCTTCTTTTTGGGAAGCGGCTTTGTTGTAATATTCAATACCTTCTTTCAGGTTGTTGGTTTCCATATAAGCATCGCCCAGCACGCCGTAAGCTGTATATTCCACCATCGTTCCATGCGCGTCAAAATCTTTTAAATATTTGATGGCGTTTTTGGCATCGCCCATTTTCAGGTAGCAAACTCCTGCATAATAATTGCAAAGATTAGCAGTTTTTGTGCCGCTGTATTGCTTCATGATTTTTAAAAAACCTTTATGCTGTCCATCACCGTTCAATGCTCTGTCCAAAGAGTCTTGTGCAAAATAATTCTGTGCGAATGAAACCGCGTTTGCAGCTTTGTTTTCATTAGGCTCTTTATAGAGTTTCATGTAGGCAAAAAATCCTACAATTGCTGCCAGGAGAATGGTCAAAACCGTATTGATCGTTTTTTTATTGCCTTCGTATTTGTATTGCAGATTTTCAAGAGGATTATAATCTTGCTGTGAAGTTATCTTTTCTGCACCGGGTTGTGTTCTTGCTTTAGTTGCCACCTTTTTTAAATTATAAATTTTGAATTTTTGAATTATGGATTTTGAATGATTATCTATTGCCTTTTAATCTTTAATAAACGGATAATCATCTTCTGCATAGATGTCTTTATATACTTCGCTCACATCCGGGTAAGGACTTTCCTCCGCGAATTTTACGCACTCTTCCACTTCGGTTTTTACTTTCTCGTTTATTTTTTCAATCTCTTCTTCCGTAGCCCATTTATGATCCATAATGGTTTTAAGCACCTGGTTGATGGGGTCTAGTTCTTTATATTCTTCCAGTTCTTCTTTGGTGCGGTATTTTGCAGGGTCGCTCATGGAGTGTCCGCGGTAACGGTATGTTTTTATTTCCAGAAAAGTAGGTCCGCCTTTATCCCGTGCACGGCGTGCGGCACGCTCTATGGCTGTATGCACGGCTTCGCAGCTCATACCGTCCACAGAATCTGCGGGCATATCATAAGCGTCTGCCATTCGGTAAATATCCAATACTTTAGAAGTGCGTTGCACCGAAGTGCCCATGGCGTAATGATTGTTTTCACAAATAAAAATCACCGGTAAATTCCAAAGCATCGCCATATTGAAGGTTTCATGAAGGATTCCCTGGCGCGCAGCACCATCGCCAAAGAAGCAAAGCGTAACACGGTCATTACCTAAATACATATCGGAAAACGAAATGCCGGCTCCCAATCCTATTTGCCCGCCCACGATGCCATGCCCGCCGAAGAAGCGTTTTTCTTTGGAAAAAAAGTGCATGGAACCGCCTTTACCTTTGGTGCAGCCGGTGGCTTTGCCATAAAGTTCCGCCATACATTCATTGGCTGTGATGCCTTTTGCAATTGCCAGTGCATGGTCCCGGTAAGCTGTAATCATATTATCATCCGGGCGAATGGCTGTCATAGCGCCTGCCGCTACGGCTTCCTGGCCAATATAAAGATGGCAGAAACCCCGTATTTTCTGCATACCGTAAAGTTGTCCTGCTTTTTCTTCGAACTTGCGAAGCAGCAACATCAATTCATACCAGTATAAATAAGTTTCTTTGCCGAATGGAGTCTGCACAGTTTTTCTAAATTTGTGCGAATTTATAAAAAACTTTTTTCTCCTTTCAGCTTCCTTGTCTATAATCCAAAAAATATCGCTCACACAATTCAGAAATTATCAACAGGCAAGTTTCGATTTTTCCGAATCAATCATTTATATATCAGGACTCAACGGAGTGGGGAAGACTAACCTTTTGGAGGCGGTTTACTATCTCTGCTATACCAAAAGCTATTTCACAAGCTATCAGCAGCAGTTGGTAAAGCATGGGTGTGACGGTTTTCGGATTGAAGGAATGTTTGAGGAAAATTGTAAAAAACAAAACGTTGTTTGCAAATGGAAAGCCGGCAAAAAAGAACTTTTTGAAAACGAAGCTCCTATTGAAAAAATAACAGACTATGTAGGTAAGCATACGGCGGTAATGATCGCTCCGGACGATATTGAAATCATCAACGAAGGCAGCGAAATCAGAAGAAAATGGATAGATGGCATTCTGGCGCAGACAGATAAGCATTATTTTGAAAGCCTGCTTCAATACCAGCAAGCGCTACAGCAACGCAATGCCTGGCTTAAAATGAATGTGCAAAAACCGCAACATGACTTTACCATGCTGGAGTTTTATGATGAACTATTGGTAAAACACGGAACTTATTTATTTGAAAGAAGGCTTAGGTTTATTGATGAATTTGTAGTGTTTTTAAAGGAATATTACACGGTGTTGTCAGGCGGTAAAGAAGCGCTTGCTCTGATTTATAAATCGGATTTGCAATCCCGGTCTTTATCTGAATTATTGAAGAAAGGGTTGTATCATGATCTGCAAATGCAACGCACGTTACGGGGTATTCATAAGGATGATATAGAGTTTTCATTAAACAGTCGTCTGATAAAACAATATGGTTCACAAGGGCAGAAAAAAAGTTATTTGTTTGCGCTGAAACTGGCGCAGTTTCAATATCTGAAAGTTCAGTTAGCTTCTGCACCTGTTTTGCTTTTGGATGATATATTTGAAAAATTGGATCCGAACCGGTTGGCTTCGCTTCAGGAAATTATTTCCGGTGCGGAATATAAGCAGGTATTGGTGACGGACACGGAAAACCGGGCTTTTTTTGGTGGAAATAAATCCATGCAAACAATTCTATTGTAGAAAAAAAAGACATACATTTACGTCAAATCAAAGTTTTTAAAAGGTTACTTATGAGGAAATTATATTCTTTATTTCTAAGTACATTATTGTTATGTGGTTATGAGAGTGAGGCGCAATATTGTACTACGAACTTATATCTCTATGGTTGTACCAGTAATGATGAAATAAGCTCTTTTTCTACTACAGGAGGTACAGGAAATGTGACGAATAACAATTCGGTGTGTCCTGGAGCTAGCGGATATACTGATTATACAGCCACGATGGGTGTTACAGCCGTTCAAGGCACTACCATTAACGTATCGGTAACCTCCGGTGCTTACGCATCAAGTGAGCGCTATAAAGTATACGTAGATTGGAACCATGATAACGATTTTATTGACCCGGGTGAAGAGGTATTTTTGGCAGGTCCTACCACGACTTCTTTTACAACATATACTGGCTCATTCTCTGTGCCGTTTACTGCTATTCCCGGTTTGACGCGTATGCGGGTGCGGTGCGTATACTCTACCACCCCATTTGATCCCTGTAGCAACTATACTTATGGAGAAGTAGAGGATTATTTTTTTATGGTGATAGCTGCTACTCCTTGCTCAGGTAAGCCCTCAGCCGGAACGGCTAGCTTTGTAACAAGTTGTCCTAACTCTTCGGTTACGTCTACTGGTTTTACATTGGCCGGAGCTCTTACTTATCAATGGCAAAAAAAGATCGGTTGTGGGGGACAATGGACTACCATCAACAATGCAACATTACCTACTTATTCAATTCCCTCTCAAGCTGTGCCCACTTATTATAGAATGTATATTACTTGTACTAATAGTGGACTTTCTGATACCGGAACTGCAGTATTAGTATCTTCCTTAACCCCCTGTTATTGTAATTCACAAGGAACTTATTCTTATTATGAAAGCATTACCAACGTTGTAGTAGGTACATTATCAAATCCAACAACTTGCCCTAATAGCACCTATTCTAATTTTACTTATTTAACACCTCCTAAAATAAGCAGGGGGCAGGTAGTTCCGTTTTTGTTCGGTATTTCTAATTGCGATCCTACTTATTCTAATTATTATAACGAAGCGGTTGCGGCATTTATTGATTTTGATCGGGATGGAACTTATTCCACAGCGGAACGAATTTTTCTTTCATCGTCATTCTCTCCTTTAACGGGTGGAGGATCTGCAAATTTTAGTGGAAACTTTACGGTACCCTCTAATGCTCAAAGCGGTTTAACGGGAATGCGCGTTATTTTTGACGGGTACGGAACTTCACCCACGAGTATTACAGGATGTAATCAACCTTATTACGGAGAAACAGAAGATTATTTGGTAGAAATCGAATACCAGCCCACTGTTGTTGGAGATGGACAACACTGTACATCAGAAGGTAGTTTTACTATGCAAGTAAGTGCTCCGGGTTATGAAGGCACCAATTACAGCTTTTTGTGGACCTACCCTGATGGGTCGAAGCATACGGATTCTGTTTTTACGCTACCTGCAGTTGTAGGATCAAATGGCCCCAGCGGCACTTACAGTGTTGTACTATTATCTTATCCTTGCGGTGGTGGTATTCCTGATACTTCTGGAGTGAAAACGGTTCAGGTATTTGTTCAGCAAACTCCTGCAGCCCCCGTTGTACCGTCCTTGGTTACGTATTGTTTGAACAGTCCTTCGGATACGATATATACTTATGGACAGAATATAAGATGGTACAGTGTTCCTGTTGGTGGTACAGCGACTACGAGCCAGCCGGTGATCAACACGAGCCAGCCGGGCACG
>Ga0153956_1000175_pt1 | contig 82443 bp, 74 predicted proteins | sample TSFL040MetaG_FD_104704 | JGI IMG/M metagenome (GOLD analysis project Ga0153956, IMG submission 104704) | Attine ant fungus gardens microbial communities from Florida, USA - TSFL040 MetaG | ecosystem: Host-associated > Fungi > Mycelium > Unclassified | place: USA: Florida, Wekiwa Springs... | reverse complement strand
TGGGTGACGACCACCATCGTCATGCCGGCTTTCGCAACGCTCTTCATGACTTCGAGCACTTCGCCGACCGTCTCCGGGTCGAGGGCGCTCGTCGGCTCGTCGAAGAGCAGCACCTTCGGCTTCATCGCAAGGGCGCGGGCGATCGCGACGCGCTGCTGCTGGCCGCCGGAGAGCTGGCCGGGATAATTCATCGCCTTGTTGGCAAGGCCGACGCGGCTGAGATACCCCATCGCTTCCGCCTCGACTTCCGCTCGCGGGCGCTTCTGCACCCGGATCGGGCCGCAGCAGACGTTTTCCAGCGCCGTCATGTGCGGAAAGAGGTTGAACCGCTGGAAGACCATGCCGGTGCGCTGGCGCTGTTCGGCGATCTTCTTGACCGGAAGCTCCTTCAGCCTGTCGCCCTTCTGCCGGTAGCCCATCATCTCGCCGTTAACGAGGATTTTCCCCTTGTTGATCGTTTCCAGATGGTTGATGCAGCGAACGAGGGTCGTCTTTCCCGATCCCGAGGGACCGAGCAGGCAGACCACTTCGCCGGCGGCGACATCGAAGGAGATGCCTTTCAGGACCTCGAGGTGGCCGAAGGATTTGTGAACGTCTTGTATCTGGACGATAGGGGTGTCGGCCATTCTAGTTCCTCACGTCGGCAAGGGCGCGCTCTGTTTCCTTCGAACGGCTGTGATCCCATTCGTGGCGCGAGAAATGAGCTTCGAGGAGGCGCTGCACGACGCCCATGATGCTCGTCAGGATCAGGTACCAGATCGCCGCGATCGCAAAGAGTTCGAACGTGCGGAAGGTGGCGGCGTTCAGCGATTGCAGCGTGCCGAAGAGTTCGCGGATGCCGATGACGGCCAGAAGCGAGGTGCTCTTGATCATCAGGGTCACTTCGTTGCCGAGCGGCGGCAGGATGATGCGGGCCGCCTGGGGCATGATGACCCAGCGCATCGCTTGCGCCGGCGTCATGCCGATCGCCTTGGAGGCGTCGAACTGTCCCCTGTCGATCGCCGAAATGGCGGCGCGGAAGATTTCGGACATGTAGGCGGCTTCGTTCAGCGCGAGCGTCAGGATCGCCGCCTGCAGCGCGCCGGAGATATGGACGGGGCCGATATCGAGGTCCGGATACATGTAGATGCCGGAGGCGGCGACACCGGTGTAGATCAGCACGAGCTGGACCAGCAGCGGCGTTCCCCGCCAGAACCAGAGATAGACCTTCGCCCAAGAGCGCAGGATCGCGAAGCGCGACATGCGCGCCAGCGCCACGAGAAGGCCGACCATGATGCCGAGCACCATCGCAACGGCGGAGACGATGATGGTGATCGCAAGCCCCCACCAGACCATCGACGGCGGGTTGAACAGATACCGGACGAAAAATTCCGGATCGAGATTGAGGTTTCCGAACATCCTGATCCTACCAAGCTCTGAAACGAAAGGGTCCGGCGCACCGGCGCCGGACCCCGCGCAATCGGTCGATTAGTGGAGAGCCAGGGCCTCGAAGCCCCAGGTCTTCAGCGCGGCGTCGTAGTCGCCGTTCGCCTTGATCGCGCTGATCGCCTGAAGGAAGGCTTCGTGAAGCTCCTTGTCGTTCGGGCGCGTGGCGATGCCGGTGGGGAGCGCCACGATCTGCTCGCCTTGCAGCTTCACGCTGCCCGGCTGCTGCTTGTTGTAATAGGCAGCCTGGTCGGTCGAGCCGAGGTAGCCCTGAACCAGCCCGACGGCGAGCTGCTGGAAGGCTTCGGCGCTGGTCTGGACCGCGACGACGGTGATCTCGCTCTTGCCCTCGGCCTTCAGCGCCTCGTTGGTTTCGTTCATGGTGGTTTCGCCGGCCGTGCCGATGCCGACGGCGACCTTCTGGCCGGAGAAGTCCTTCAGGGACTTGGCATTGGAGTTGCTCGCCGCCTTGACGATGACCGAGCTGCCGGTCTGGGCGTAGTTGGCGAAATCGACGACCTTGGCGCGCTCGGGCTTGTCGTAGAAGCCGGAAATGATCGCGTCGCACTGGTTGGCCATCAGCGCGGGGATCAGGCCGTCGAAGCCGATATTCTTGTGTTCGCTCTTGACGCCCATCGCCTTGGAAACGGCAGCGGCGATATCGATGTCGAAACCGGTCGGCTGCTGCGTGTTGGGATCGTACATCTCCCACGGAGGAAAGCCGACGTCGGTGCAGAACACGATCTTGCCCGCCGTCTTGATCCGGTCGGGAACCTTGATGTCCGCAGCGGATGCGGAGGTGGTCAGCACGCCGAGAAGCGCGCTGCAGAACGCAGCGCACAGGAAGGCGCTATATTTGCGCGAATGGAACATGTTTAACTCCCAGTTAAGCCGATGGCCGGGCCGATGCCAGCACTTGCAATCAGCCGGGTTCCCGTCATCGTTTGTGTTTGTCCGGCTTCAATACTGGACCACAGTCGCAAACCGCTTCACATGATTTTCTGTCGAACAAATGTTTCAGAAAAATCAAAGTGAATGGCGGAATATCACGCTATTGCATTGATATCGCTTTGCTATCTCGAAGTTGTATATGGTATTGGCGGTGAGCGGCCGGCCTTGTGCTCAACGCCGGCTTCCGTTCTATTCCGGGCGGGTTCACCGTTTTGAGGAGAGAAATTATGTCCGCAGCAACAGCGCCTAGCACGGCACAAGGCATCGGCGCGATCGTGCGATTGGCCGCTTCCGGCACCAACGCGTTCGTTCCGCCGCTCTCGGATTACCAGTCCGTTTCGCCGGGCTGGAGCGAGACGGAATATCGCTGCCATGAGCAGAATTCGCAGCACGTCGCGGTCGGTTACTGGGAAGGCGAGCCGGGCACGGTCGGCTTCGAGCGCTGGCCCTATACCGAGATCTGCTCGATCCTGACCGGCAAGGTAGGCTTGAGGGATTCGGAAGGACATGAAATCACCTTCGGGCCGGGCGAAGGCTTTGTCGTGCCGAAGGACTGGAAGGGCGAATGGCTGACGATCGAACGCTCGACGAAGTTCTTCATCGCCGTTAACTAGGCTGAAGGCTTGAACGATAGGCATGCCGCTCGATGGCGTTTGACGCAGCAGACATTCGGTTGTTGAAGATCTTCGTATCGATCGTCGAGGCCGGCGGCCTTGCGCCGGCGCAGAGTGAGCTGAACATCTCGCTCTCGACCATATCGAACCATCTCGCGGCGCTTGAAGGCCGCGTCCAGCTGACGCTCGCGCAGCGCGGAAGAGGCGGCTTTCGGCTGACGCCCGAGGGGCAGTCGGTCTATGACGAGGCGCGGCGGCTTTTCGGCTCCATCGATCACTTCGATACACGGATGCGCGCGCTCAAGGAGAAGATGACCGGGACGCTGCATCTCGGCATAACCGACAACACGATCTCCGATCCGCGCTGCCCGCTGGAAAAGGTGCTTGCAAAATTTGCCGATCAGGCGCCTGAGGTGACGCTCGAAGTCGTCACCCGGCCGCCGCACGAGCTATTGCGCGAAATCCTCGCCGGGCAGATTCAGATCGCGATCGCCAGTTTCCCGCGCACGGCGCTGGGGCTGGAATATATCCCGCTCTACGACGAGGTTCAGTCCTTCTATTGCGGCCGCGACCATCCTCTCTTTTCCAGACCGGACGAGGAGATCGACGTCAACACCGTCCGGGAGCACAAGCTGGTCAGCCGCACCTATTGGGGCCAGCGCGACCTCAAGATCTTCGAGAGCGTCGAGCCGCGCGCAAGGGTGAGCGACATGGAGGCGGAGGCGCGCCTCATCCTGTCGGGCAGGTTTCTGGGCTACCTGCCGGATCACTACGCGAAGCAATTCGTGGCGCAGGACCGCATCCGGCAAATCCGTCCCGACCTCTTCCGATACAAGGCCGCCTTTCAGGCCGCCTGCGAGCCGACGGAGCGAAAGCGGGGACTGGTTTCCTTTTTTATCAAGCTCTTGAAGAGCGAGCTTAACCTGAAAGCTTAGCGTCTTTTCTCTCTGGCTGAACCGGCCGGCATGGAACCACTCGGACGCCCGCGCGTTGGGTTCTTGAGCCATACGTTGGTCCGATAGAGAAAAAGAACCTTATGACGCATAGCAACGGGCCTGAAGAGGCCGACGCCGATCCGGATGTGCCGGCGGCTTTTCTGTTCGACGACATCTCACTCCATCCAGACAAGTGGGCTTTGTTTCTCGATATCGACGGCACGCTTCTCGATCTCGCCGATACCCCCGATTCCGTCACCGTCCCTCCCGGCCTCCCACGGCAGCTCCATTCCGTAAGCCTTGCGTTCGGCGGTGCCGTCGCGCTGGTGACGGGGCGGGCGCTTGCCTTTGCCGACAGGCTGTTTGCGCCGTTCCGGTTTCCCATTGCCGGCCTTCACGGTGCGGAGTGGCGCGATCCCCAAGGCGTGGTCTGGCATATTCCCGTTCCGCCGCTCTTCGAGGAGTTGAGACGCGCGATTGCCGCCGAGGCCGGCGCCTGGCCGGGGATCGTCGTCGAGGACAAGGCGGCGGCGGTTGCCGTGCACTACCGGCTGGCGCCGGAGAAGCGCGCCTTGGTCGAAGAGCTGATGGCGCGCTGCGTCAAGGCGGCCGGTCCGGGCTGGAGCCTGCAGCGCGGTAAGCTGGTCGTCGAAATCCGCCCCTCCGATGCCAGCAAGGGCCATGCGGTCCGGGCTTTTCTGGAGGAAGAACCGTTCCGTGGCCGCAGGCCGGTCGCAATCGGTGACGATGTCACCGACGAAACCATGTTCGACGTCGTCAACCGCCTGAACGGCCGGTCGCTGCGCATCGGCGCGGCCGGCCGGGAGACCGCAGCACAGGCGTCGCTGCCGTCTCCGGCGCATCTCCGCGAGATGATCGCGAGGCTTGCGGCCGAAACGTCGATTACAGATGAAAGGAAACTGCCGTGAGCCGTCTCATTGTCGCATCAAATCGTGTCCCCGTTCCCGAAAAAGGGAGTGCTGCACCCGCCGGCGGCCTGGCGGTCGCCCTGCAAGCCGTTCTGGAGGAGCGCGGCGGCATCTGGATGGGCTGGTCGGGAAAATCGAGCGGCGAAAGCGAGCCCGAGCCGATGGAGCGCCGGCAGCGCGGCAACATCTCCTTCATGCTCACCGATCTGACCGAGAAGGATGTCGAGGAATATTACTTCGGCTTTGCCAACCGCGTGCTCTGGCCAATCTGCCATTACCGCCTCGACCTTGCCGAATACGGCCGCAAGGAAATGGCCGGTTATTTCCGGGTCAACCGCTTCTTTGCCGAGCGGCTGGCGCCGATGATCGAGCCCGACGACATCATCTGGGTGCACGATTATCACCTCATTCCGCTGGCGGCCGAGCTGCGGGAGATGGGTTTCCGCAACCGCATCGGCTTCTTCCTGCACATTCCCTGGCCGCCCGCCGACGTGCTCTTCGCCATGCCGGTCCACGAGGAGATCATGCGCGGGCTTTCCTGCTATGACGTCGTCGGCTTCCAGACCGATCACGATGTCGAGAATTTCGCCGGCTGCCTGCGCCGGGAAGGGATCGGCGACGAACTTGGCCACGGCCTCTTCCGCTCGCATGGCCGCACCTTCAAGGCGGGTCCCTATTCCATCGGCATCGAGACGGCGGCCTTTGCCGAAGTCGCGCGCAAGGCCGGCAACACCAGCATCGTCCACAAGGCGCGCAAGAGCATCGAAGGCCGCGACCTCATCCTCGGCGTCGACCGGCTCGACTATTCCAAGGGCATCACGCAGCGCATCGATGCCTTCGAGCGCTTCATGGTGCGCAATCCGGCCTTCCTCAACCGCGTGACCTATCTGCAGATCACCCCGAAATCCCGCTCCGAAGTGCCGGAATACGAGGTCATGCAGAGGATGGTCGCCGAGCAGGCCGGCCACGTCAACGGCGCCATCGGCACCATCGACTGGGTCCCGATCCGCTATATCAACCGCTCCGTGGGCCGCAACGTCCTGGCCGGGCTTTACAGGCTGGCGCGGGTGGGGCTGGTCACGCCTCTGCGCGACGGCATGAACCTTGTTGCCAAGGAATATGTCGCCGCACAGGACCCCGACGATCCGGGCGTGCTGGTCCTGTCCCGCTTCGCCGGCGCGGCGCGCGAGCTGCACGGCGCGCTGCTGGTGAACCCCTACGACATCGACGGCACGGCCAATGCGCTGGCGCGCGCGCTGAATATGCCGCTCGACGAGCGGCGCGAGCGCTGGCAGCGCATGATGACGCATCTGCTCGAACATGACGTCTCGCACTGGTGCGACAATTTTCTCAAGGATCTCCACGACCCGCATCACGATTTTACGCCCGCCATGGCGGGAGCCGCCGGAAGATAGGCGGTGACAGCTACGCCTCGCTGAGAAGCTGCGCTATTGTCGCTGGCGGTTGGCGCCGCCGGCTCCGTACCCGCGGGACACATTTGCAATGTGACGGGGAACGGCCGGAGACGTTGAAGCGTTCTCACGCCACGAACCGGAGTGCCTGCAACGATGACCCTCATGCGTCCCGCGCGGTTGGCGAAAAGAGCATTCCCTTCGATCGCCGTTGCGGTTGCCGGTGTATTTTTAAGTTGCGGCCTTGCGTTCGCGGCCGGTGGCGCGAAGGCGGAGGCGCCCTCGGAAAGCCTGTTCCTGATGCAGGTGGTCATCCTTGTCGTGGTCGGGCGATTGCTCGGCGAGGCGATGGTGCGCATCGGCCAGCCGTCCATCATGGGGCAGATCATCGGCGGCGTGATCCTGGGGCCGTCACTGTTCGGGGCGATCTGGCCGCAGACGCAGGCCGGCATTTTCCCGCCCCACGGCGAACAGGCGAGCATGATCGATGCCGTCGCCCAGCTCGGCATTCTCTTCCTGCTGCTGCTTGCCGGCATGGAGACCGATCTCGGCCTTGCGCGGCGGTTGCGCAAGGCGGCATTCGGCGTCTCGCTGACCGGCATCGTCGTGCCCTTCGCCGCCGGCTTCGCGCTTGGCCAACTGATGCCGGCGGAGCTTCTGCCGGACCCCGACAAGCGGCTGGTGACATCGCTCTTCCTCGGGACGGCGCTCTCGATCTCCTCGGTGAAGATCGTGGCCTCGGTGGTGCGCGAGATGGACTTCATGCGCCGCAATATCGGGCAACTGATCGTCGCCTCGGCGATCATCGACGACACCGTCGGCTGGAGCATCATCGCCATAACCTTCGGGCTGGCGGAAAAGGGGACGGTCGATCTCGGGACGCTGGCACGAAGCGTCATCGGCACGCTCGTCTTCATGGCCTTCAGCTTCACCGTCGGCCGGCGGATCGTGTTCCAGATCATCCGCTGGACGAACGACACGTTTCGCAGCGAGCTTCCGGTCCTGAGCGCCATCGTCGCCATCATGGGGGCGATGGCGCTGATCACCAGCCTGATCGGCGTGCATACCGTGCTCGGCGCCTTCGTCGCCGGCATTCTCGTCGGGCAATCGCCGATCCTGACGCAGCAGATCGACGGGCAGTTGCGGGCGCTGACGACAGCGCTCTTCATGCCGGTGTTCTTCGGGCTGACGGGGCTGCACACCGATCTCGGCATCCTGCGCGATCCGGAGCTTCTCGCCCTTGCCGCCGCCTTCATCGTGATTGCCAGTCTCGGCAAGTTCGCCGGCGCCTTTGCCGGCGCCCGCTATGCGGGCCTGACACGCGCGGAGGCGCTGGCGCTCGGCTGCGGCATGAATGCACGCGGCTCGACCGAGGTGATCGTTGCCTCGATCGGCCTTGCGGTCGGCGTGCTGGACCAGCGCCTCTTTTCCATCATCGTCGCGATGGCGGTCGTTACGACGATGGCGATGCCGCCGAGCCTCCGATGGGCGCTGGCACGCCTGCCGCTCAGAAAGGAAGAGCGCGACCGTCTGGAGCGGGAGGAATTCGAGGCGACGAGCTATGTCGCCGAGTTCGAGCGGATTCTGCTGGCGACCGACGCCTCGCCGAGCAGCGAGCTGGCGGCGCGCATTGCCGGCCACTTCGCCGGCACGCGCAAGATGCCGGTGACCGTGCTCGATATCGTCGACGATGACGAGGAGGACGCGCAGGCGGCCGAGAAGCCGGCGCCGGCCGCCATGAATTCCGCGCAGGAGCGCTCCGAGAAGATCGCGGGGCAGGTACGGTCGACCGCTGAGGAGACCGTTTCCTCCATCGCCAACGTCACGGAGGTGGTGGAGGGCGACATTCACGTCGAAACCAGGCTCAAGAATGCGGACCTTGCCAAGGTGCTGGGCGAGGGGGCGGAGAAAGGCCACGACCTGCTGTTCGTCGGGATCGAGCCGACCATGTCGCCGGAGGGCGGGTTCGACGGCAAGCTCAGCATCATGACCTCGGCCTTCACCGGAACCACGGCCATCGTTTCCGCGCGCGATTACGAGGCCGACGCGAATTTCAGCATTCTCGTTCCGATCAGCGGCACCGAGCGCTCGACCAGAGCCGCGGAATTCGCCTTCGTCATCGCCAAGGCGACCGAGTGCCGGATCGCCGTCGTCTATATCCGCGACCAGCAGCAATTGCGGGCGGTGCCGCGCGTCAGCGACGCGAGGAGCAATGCCCATCTCGCCGCCTTCAAGCGGATCGACGAATTCGCGGATTACTACGGCGTGCGCGTGCGCAAGATCGTGCAGAAGGGCGTTTCCGCCGAACTGTCGATCCTGCGCCATCTTCACAGGGGCCGCTACAATCTCGTCGTCCTCGGCGTCAGCCGCCGGGCCGGCAGCAATCTTTCCTACGGCGCAATCGCCGATACGCTTCTCGAAACCGCAAGCCGCTCCCTGATGTTCATCGAGACGGACTAGCGTCCTGCCGGGAACCATAGAGCCGGCCTGCGACCGCCTGCAGGCACGACAGCTCTTCGTTCTCATGGCGCAGGCGGTGATTGAGCAGCCGCACGATCCCTTCGGCAAGATAACGCAGCATGGTTGGATCGTTCGACCGGTCGGTGGTCTCGTTCGGGACTTCGCCGAGGTGATAGAGAAGCGGCGGCAGGGTCTGGAAGTGGACGTATTTGAACTCCGCGGTCCTGACGACGTGGAGATTGGCGAGCGATGAGGGGATACCGAGGTGCCGCTCGTAGGTCCGGTCGCGCAGGTTGCGGAAATCGTGGCTCCAGTGGACGGCGTCCCGCCATTCCGCAGGCGTGCCGCTCAGGAAGGGCGTCAGGCTGCGGCCGTCGAGATTGACGTCGCCCTCCAGCGCCAGCAGTTCCACCAGCGTCGGGAAAATGTCGATCGCTTCGGTGAATTCGCGGACGATCCGCCCGCCCGCATGGCCCGGCACGCGGATCATCAGCGGAATGTGGGCCGAGGCGTCAAACCAGGCGAGCTTGCCGAGAAGGCCGTGGTCGAAAAGCTGCTCGCCATGATCGCCCGACAGGATGAAGATCGTGTCGTCCCAGACGCCTTTCGCCTTCAGCGCGCCGACGATGCGCCCGATATGGTGATCCACTTCGAGCGCCAGCGCGGCATAGGCGTGGCGGATGGTGCGGATGACTTCCGGCGAGGCGGTATGCGGCGAGCCGGAGATGTTCGGCGCGAAGCTCTTGAGGTCGAGCGTGGCGCGATAGGCCTCCAGCAGCGGATGTTCAGGCCCGGCCGTATAGGGTGCCTTGGGCATCGGAATAGAGCGGGGATCGATCGCATCCAGCCAGTGGCGGGCGGCGGCGAAGGGCGGATGCGGGGCGATATAGGAAATATGGGCGAAGAAAGGCTCGCTGCCCTGCGTGGCGAGATGGGCGAGGAAGCGATCCGTCAGGAAGGCGGTTTCGGAATCCTCCGCCTCGAACGCGGCAGGCTCGCCGAAGCCTTTCAGCTTGAAGACCTGATCGCGGCCCTTCCACGGTTCGGGAATGTGGATGCCCTTCGCCATCAGATGGGCGATCCATGGCCGCGCGGCCTCGTCGAGCAGGCAGCCGACATCGAGGCCGGGCGCCACGCCTTCATAACGCCCCCGCGCCGGATCGGCCGCCGCCAGCAGGCGCGGATCGGGCGTCGTGTCGGTGTATCCGAACAGGGTCGGCGCATATCCCGCCGCGCGCGCCGCCTGAAACAGCGTGCGGTGGCGGGCGTCCAGCGGCGTGCCGTTCTGGATCGAGCGGTGCTTGTGCGCATAAAGCCCGGTCAGCAGGCTCGCCCGCGCCGGGCCGCAAGGGTAGGCCTGGCAATAATGCGCGGCGAAGCTCGTCGCCTCCGCCGCCAGCGCGTCGAGATTGGGCGTCGGCAGCCAGCCGCCCTGTCCGGACGCCAGATCGCCGCGCCACTGATCGACGGTGATGAAGACGACATTCGGGCGGTTGCTGGTCTCGGTCTGCATCAGGGCCGCTCGCCGGCCGCGAGGCGGCGATTGATTTCCGCGACGACCGGGAGGAGATCGGCCACGGTTTCGATGGTGAAATGCGCGCCGGCAGCGCGGAATGCGGCGGCGGCTTTGTCCGACGCGGCCGTGCGCTCGGCCGGCGAGAGGGCGGCAAGCTCTTCCGCCGACAGGCCGGTCTCGTTGCCGCTCAGCGTCAGGCCGACCGTCCACGATCCGGCATTGCGGCCTTCGGAAATACCGACCGGCGTATCGTCGATCTTGACTACTTGATGCGCCGCGGCAAGGCCGAGCTTCACGAAATTCAGGAACATGCCGGCGGCCGAGGGACGGCCTGCGACCACCTCGTCGCAGCAGACGAGGAAATCGGTCTCGATCCCCTGATCCTTTGCGACGGGAAGAACCTGCTGCATGATTTCCCGCGTGTAGCCCGTGGTGGACCCGATCTTCAGGCCCTGTTCGCGCAGGGCCTCGAGGACATCGGATGCGCCGGGGATCGCATCGGCATGGCTGGCGGCGGAGGCGATGTTGAGCGGCAGGAAAGTTTCGTAGACGGTATCGATGGCCGTATCGTCCGGCGTCTTGCCGTGGGCTGCCTCCCATGCGGCGGCAACGCGCGGTTGCGTCAGGATCGCCTCGATATGGTCCCGCTTGGCGCGGCCCATCGGCGCGCGCGCTTCGGCGAGCGTGATGGCGACGCCGAGGCGCGCGAAGGCTTCGACGAAGGCCCCCATGGGTGCGCGCGAACCGAAATCGACCAGCGTTCCGGCCCAGTCGAAGATGACAGCGTCAAGTTTGCTCATGCGAGGGCCTCGGTGTTTGCCGTTGAGGGATTGTAGAGGTCGGCGATCACCTGTTCGCCGAGCGCGAAGCTGGTCGATGCGCCGGTGCCGCCCGTGACCATGACGAGGCGGATGTTCTTCGCCGGGCGCTCGACCAAGATCGTGCGCTCCGGCGAGGAGGTGTAGCTGCCGCACCAGCGCTCGGTGACGTGACGCGCCGGCAGGTCCAGCACCTCGTCGAACACGTCGAGGATCAGCTCGTCGAAATCGGCGCGGGCGAAGGGCTCGGCCTGCGGGCCGTAGACGTGGCTGTCGCCGACGACCAGCGAACCGTCGGCCGACTGAACGGCGATGAGGTGGATGCCGGCCGCGCGGATGGCCGGCGTTTCGGCATCGAGGTGGGCGATCAGCGGTTTGGCGCAATCGAGCAGCGAAAAGCCCTCGTAGCGGGCAAGCGAATGGTCCGACATCAGCGCCGAGCCGAGCGACGGCATCTTCGGCGCATTCACCCGCAGCATCTGCAGGGTGCATTTCGTAAGGTGGTGCGAGGCGATCAGGCCGGGAAGAAGCGTGCTGAAATCGTCGCCGGGGCAGACGAGGATGCTTTCGCCGCGCAACAGGCCCGAAGCGGTGAGGACGCCGTCCTCGCCGATATCCTTCGCGGCCGTCTGCCAGCGGAACTCGACGCCATGCGTTTCGGCAAGCCACGCCGCGATCTTCGGCAGCGCCTCGCGGCTTTCGACGCGCAGCTCATGCGGGGAGTAGAGGACGTCCGCCAAATTCTCCTGCCTGAGCGCCGGAAGGTTCCTGAGCGCCTCATCCATGGTGATCAGGCGGCAATCGGAGCCCATGTCGGTCGCAAGGAAGCCGTGCAGGACCTCCGCCGCCTCCGGCCGATAGGCCGGCATGACCAGGCCGCGCTGCAGGACGGGGATGCCCGCCTGTTCGGCAACCTCGGCCCAGACGTCGCGGCTGCGGCGGGCGCGGGCCCAGTGGGCGCCGGCGCGCTGTCCGGTCACGGTGATGAAGCCGAAGTTGCGGATGGAGGCGCCGTTGGCGCGCGCATCCCGGTCGATCACGCAGACCGTCTTGCCGGCCTTGATGGCCGCCAGCGCAGCACCGAGGCCGACGATCCCGGCGCCGACGATGACGACGTCAAATTTGTCTCGCATGGGTTATCCCGCGTTATTGTGTTCGGCACGCTATATGGCACGTCAAGATGACAGCCGTTCCGAGGAAGAGCGGCCACGACATGCATATTTGCAGATGAGCGGGAAGGCTCGGGAAATCCGCTTCGATCCACGGCGAGAGACTATAGAACGCCATGCCCGCCGAGCTTTTGGACAGTCGCTGGAGTTTTGAGGCGGTCTGTCTGAAGAACGGAACGCTGAAGACCTGCAAGGGCCTGCCACACGGCATGTGCACCACGCATCCCGAAATCATCAATCCCGGCCTTCGATGCGGGCGAACACGCGGCTCAATGCATCGGTCAGGGCGAGACGGCCGCCTTTCGTTTCGAAATCCGAAAGAACCTGCTCGTTCAGGCCGCCCCTGGTGGCAAATTCGGCGCTGAGCGCGCCGAAGGATTCCAAGGCGGATTCGTGCGCCCTTTGCGCAAGACTTTCGAACAAAGGGGCGAGGTAGGCGCGGCCCTTCGCTTGCTCCAGCCCGTTTTCTTCCAGCCATGCGGTCGCGAATTCCATGATGCCGAAATAGGTCGACATCAGCGCGCTTGCCGCCGCCAGAAGGTCGTATTCCTTCCGCGACGCGCATTCGACGGCTGTTCCGAGCGCGTTGAAAAGTGCTGCGGTCTCGGCGTCCGGCGGGAGGATCGCGGTCACGCCACGCCGCTCGGAGACGAAGGGCAGGGGGATCGCCTGCACGAGATGGACCTCGGCGCCGATCCATTCGAGCAGCGTCTGGCGATCGGTCGCGGCGATGACGCTGACGACGGGCTGGCCGTCCCGGAAGACAAGCTCCCTGACGACCCCTTCGGCGACCTGCGGCCGGATCGCCAGGAACACCATATCGCTGCGGTCGACCACCGCCTGATTGTCCGGCGCCACCTGCACGGCATCGAACTCCGCCGCCAGCCGGGCGGCGATGTCCGCGTTCCGCGGCGAGAGGTGGATTGCCGAGGCATAGGCGGGCTCCGCCAGGAGCCCGCGCACCATCGCTTCCGTTATCGCGCCCGTTCCGACGAAGCCGATGTTTTTCCTTGTCATTGCCAACTCCGCGCCGGGATCATGGTTCGCCGGATGGTTGCCGGTCCCGGTCGCGAGGTCAAGGTGCCGCGGAGCGCTATTTGCCGGTCGTGATCACCATGCGGAACCGCGCGTCACCGCTCATCATCCGCTCGAAGGCTTCGGGCGCGCGCTCGAGCGGCATGGTTTCGATCATCGGGCGGATGTCGGCAAGCGCGCTGAAAGCCAGCGTGTCCTCGGAATCGGACGAGGTGCCGGAGGGCCATCCCTGGATGCCGCGGCGGCCGCCGATCAGAAGCAGCGGCGAGACCTCGATCGGTTCGGCGGAGGCGCCGACGACGAACATCCTGCCGTCGACGGCAAGGCCGCCGAGTGCCGCACTCATCGCCTTCGAGCTGGTGACGGTGGAGAGGATCACGTTCGCGCCGCCGAGCTTGTTCAGTTCGGCGGCGACATCCTGCGCTGTGCTGTCGATATAGACATGCGCGCCGAGCTTGCGCGCCAGCGGCCCCTTGTCGGCGCCGCGCGCGATGGCGACCGTGCGGCAGCCCATCTTGGCGGCGAACTGCACGCCGAGATGGCCGAGGCCGCCGATGCCGAGGATGGCAACGGTATCGCCGGCGCGAACGCCGCTGTTGCGCAATGCGTTGAAGGTGGTGATGCCGGCGCAGAGTAGCGGTGCGGCTTCCGCCGCGTCCAGCCCGTCGGGAATGGCGGCGAGCGCCTCGAACGGCGCGAGCATGTATTCGGCATAGCCGCCGTCATAGGAAATGCCGGGAATCTGCGCGTTGACGCAGGTGACGAAATCGCCGCGGCGGCAGGATGGGCAATGGCCGCAATGGCCGCCGTGCCAGCCGACGCCGACCCGCTGCCCCGGCTTCCAGTCGGGCACGCCTTCGCCGATTTTCTCGATGATGCCCACCACCTCGTGGCCGGGCACCCGCGGATAGGCGAGGCCGGGAAAGGCACCGAACTTGGTGAAGGCGTCGCTATGGCAGACCCCGCAGGCCTGCACCTTGATCAGAACCTGGCCGGCGGCCGGGTTCGGGATATCGCGTTCGACCAACTGGAACGGTCCGTTGGCCTTCGTCACTTCGATTGCGCGCATGCCTGGCATGGTGTCCTCCCGGATTGATGTTGAATGATGACGTCTTCGACTGCGTGATGACTCGGCGGCCGCTCGGGCCTGAATGTCATCGCCACATATAAGGCATCCGGTCGAGCCGGAAAGGCTCGATCGGTTCTTCGGCCGGCGCTCAATGAGCGCCGGTCTCGCCGGGGTGGCGCGGACGATCGCGCTCCGGGGTGGAAAGGCCGCCGATCCGGCGTTAGGGTATCGCTCCCACAGGACGGAATTTCATGAGCTTCAGGCCGCCGCGGTCGCTGTCGGAACAGTCGGGCAGCATGACCTTCAATCCGCTGGAATACGAGCTTGCCTCCGAGCGCGCCGATACGCTGGGCCGTCAGGGCCGCAAGGTCGAGGCCGCGCTTGCGAGCCTTTCCGCCTGGTCGCCGGACGATGACCGCGCGCCGGACCGGCAAAAGCTTTTGGACGATGCCGCGGAGGCGGTGTGGGCGCTGTTCATCCAGCGGGAAATCTGCGGGCTTCGCAACAATCGCGACGTCGTCGCGCGCTACGGGATACCCGGCGAGGTGCTAGCGAGGCTCGGCGCGGCGCGGAGGTGAGCCGTCAATCGCACCGCCGAGTCCGAACGGGCATGGAAGGGCCTTGATTTTTAGCGTTCCCTCATCGCAAAACCATCGGGCATCACACGTCATCGGGCACCCATGTTTCCAGACCGCATCTATGCCATCGGCGATATCCATGGGCGCGCTGATCTTCTGAGCGTCCTTCTGGGCCGTATCGAGGAAGACCGCGAGGGCGGCGCCGTCGTGTTCCTCGGCGATCTGATCGATCGCGGGCCGGACAGCCGCGGTGTGCTCGATCTGGTGGCCGGTCATATGCGCGAGAACGCCGATGCCCATCTGGTGCTCGGCAATCACGACTGGTTCCTGCGGGAATTCCTGTTCGGCCGCCTGAGCGACGGGGACCGCGACCTCTGGGTGGAAAAATACGGTGCGCTCGGCGCGCTCCGGTCGTACGGCGTGAGCGATCCGGCCGCCGATTGGCGGGCGACGCGCCGGCATCTGCTGGAGACGCGGCCGGAGCACGCCGGACTTCTTAGCGCGGCAAGGCATTCGCTCGTCATGGGACCGCTCTGCTTCGTCCATGCCGGCCTTCGGCCCGATATCCCTCTGGCGGAGCAATCCGCCAAGGACCTGATGTGGATCAAGGCGGAATTCCTGACCCACCGCGAGCCGTTCGACTATCTCGTCGTCCACGGCCATACGCCGACGGAATCCGGCCTTGCGGAGGTCTATCCGAACCGCATCGCGCTCGACACGCACGCCTTCAAATCGGGGCATCTGACCGCCGCCGCCTTCGAGGGCGGCCGGCTCTCGCACATCTTGCGCACGGTGGATGGCGGACCGTCAGCCATTACGATCGAGCGGATGTCCGCTCCGGCGTGACAGTCTCGTCATCGAACTGTCATCCAATTGTCATTTGCCGCGGATAATTCACGCGCAATTGTTGTAACGAATCCTTGTCGATGAGAAATCATGTTTGACCGGTCCGTCGATGCCGTCTCTACGCGCGGCCTTGCCCTGCATTATGGTGACACGGTCATCCTGAAAGGCATCGACCTCTCGCTGTCCCGCGGAAAGACGCTGGCGCTTCTTGGCCCTTCCGGCTGCGGAAAGACGACGCTTCTGCGGCTGGTGGCCGGCCTTCTCCAGCCGAGCCGGGGTTCCGTCAGCATATCGGGCGAGGTGGTCGCCGATGCCGCAAACGGGCATTTCTCTCCGCCGGAGCGTCGCAATCTCGGCATGGTGTTTCAGGATTATGCGCTTTGGCCGCATCTGACGGTCGGCGGAAATGTTTCCTTTCCGCTTGAAATGCGCGGCGTCGGCAAGGCGGAGCGCCGGGAGCGGACGATGCGCGCGTTGCAGCGCGTCGGGCTCGAAGCCTATGCAGACCGGCGCCCGAGCGACCTCTCCGGCGGACAGCAGCAGCGCGTGGCGATTGCCAGAGCAATCGTCGCCGAACCGCAGCTCATTCTCTTCGACGAGCCGCTCTCGAACCTCGACCGCGAGTTGCGGGAAAATATGGTGGGCGAACTCGCCGGGCTGATTTCCGAACTGCAACTGACCGCGATCTACGTCACCCACGACCATGCCGAAGCGCTGACGCTCGCCGATCAGGTGGCCGTCATGCGGGCAGGGGAGATCGCCCAGCTTGCCTCGCCCGACGACCTGATCGCGCGACCGGCGACGCCCGAGGTCGCCGACTTCCTGCGGCTCGGCGGCACGGCCTCGCTCACCTGGCGGGACGGCGCATGGTTTCTCGGCGCGCATGCGATCGCGCGCGAGGAGACGCCGCGCGTCCGCGAGGCTGAGGTTCTCCTGCCGCTCGCCGCCGTCACGGTCAGCGGCAATGCGCAGGCCGCCGTTCCGGCGACGGTGCTGCGCTCCCAGTTTCGCGGCGACGGTCATCTGGCGACCGTCGCGCCCGCGGGAATGCCGGATATGGAGCTGCAGGTGCTGAGTGCCGCGCGGCTGCGTCCCGGCGACCAAATCGGACTTTCCATAGACCCCGGCCGGATAAGCTGGTTCGGGCAGGAAGGCCATCTCACGCAAGAAAAGAAGGTTGAGCCATGTTGAAATCGATCAAGGGGCTGGTTGTCGGCGCCGTATCGACCCTGCTGCTCGCAGGCGTCGCCCATGCCGACATCACCGTCTACACCGCCGGCCCGCAGAGCCTCATCGACAAGCTGGCCGAGGGCTTCACGGCGCAGACCGGCGTGAAGGTGAACGTCTTCCAGGCCACGACCGGCAAGATCATGGCCCGCATCGAGGCGGAAGCCGCAAACCCGGTCGTCGACGTGCTGATCTCGGCCTCCTGGGATACGGCGACCGATTTCGCCAAGCGCGGCTGGCTCGTTCCCTATACCAGCCCGAATGCCGAGAAGGTTCCGGCCTTCCTGAAGAACGACACGGCCGTCGCCCAGGGCGTATCGGCGCTCGGCATTGCCTGGAACACCAAGAGCGGCACGCCGAAGCCGGCCGAATGGAGCGATCTCGCCAAGCCGGAATTCAAGGATCTGGTCAATATTCCGGACCCGGCCCAGTCCGGCTCGTCCTTCGAGCTGACGGCGGCCCTCGGCGCCAAGGACGATTTCAAGCTCTTCAAGGACCTGCAGCAGGGCGGCGCGGTCATCGCCGGCGCCAATGCCGAAGCGCTGAACCCGGTGCTCCAGGGCGCCAAGGCCGCCGTTTTCGGCGCCGTCGACTACATCACGCTCGCCAGCAAGGCCAAGGGTGAGAGCATCGACGTGATCTTCCCGGAATCCGGCACGGTCATCGCGCCGCGTCCGGCCATGATCCTCAACTGGTCGAAGAACCAGGACGAGGCCAAGAAGTTCATCGACTACATGCTCTCCGACGAAGGCCAGAAGCTGGTCGCCAAGACCTACCTGATGCCGGCCCGCACCGACATCCCGGCCGACCGTCCGCTGATCGCCGACCTGAAGCTCCTGAACTATGATGCGGCTGCCGTTCAGGGCAAGCGCAAGGAAATCCTCAAGCAGGTTTCCGACATCTTCGGCGGCAAGTGAGTGTGATTAGATGAGTGCGAAGGATATCGGCGGCGTCGCGCCCGCGGCCTGGCTTGCGCTATGCGGCCTCGTCATCGTCGTTGCCGTACCCTTCGCGGCGGTCGTGCTTCAGGCGATTTTCCCCGAACTCGGGATGGGCTCCTTCGCGAAGCCCTTCTCGCTTCTTTCCGAGACGCTCATCGATCCGAAGCTGCTCGGCATGGCCGGCAACACCGTGCTTCTGGGGGCGTGCGTCGTTCTGGCCTCGGCGGTGCTCGCCGTTCCGCTCGGCGTCGCCCGCGCGCTCTATCGCATTCCCTTCGCTCAGGTCTGGGACGTGCTGCTGCTCGTCCCCTTCATGATCCCGCCCTATATCGCCACCCTCGGCTGGATCATGACGCTGCAGCCGCGCGGATACCTGCAACAGCTTCTCGGCTTCAACCTGACGCCGGTGCTCTTCTCGCTGTTCGGCATGACCATCGTCATGACCTTCAACACCTTTCCCGTCGTCTATTTCGCGGTGTCGCGCACCGTCGAGGCGGTCGGCGCGCGCTATGCGGATGTCGGCCGCGTGTTCGGCGCGACGCCGGCAAGGGCTTTCTGGCGCATCACGCTGCCGCTGTCGGCACCCGGCCTCGCCGCGAGCCTGCTGCTGGTCTTCGCGGCCGCGATCGAGGAATACGGCACGCCCGCAGCCCTTGGCCGCCGCGCCGGCTTCGAGGTGCTGGTCACAGGCATCGACACGCGGATCGGCGACTGGCCGATCGACCTGCCGGGGGCGGCGACGCTGTCGCTGCTGCTCGTCATCCTGTCGCTGGCGGCCTTCCTGCTGCAGCGCTGGATATTGGCCCGCCGTTCCTACCAGACCGTCGGCGGCAAGCCGCAGAACGCCGACAAGCGATCGCTCGGCGCCTATACCGTTCCGGTGCTCGCGATGTTTGCGGTCGTCGCTTTTCTGTCGACCGGCGTGCCGATGCTGGCGATCCTGGCGACGGCGCTGTCGCGCACCATTTCCGGCGGGCTTGCTGTCGACAACATCACGCTTGCGAATTTCGCCGACGTCTTCGGCAATGCGGCCGGCGCGCTCGGCGCCCTTGTCAACAGCCTCGCGCTCGGTGCCGCGACCTCGGTGCTGACCGGCCTGATCGGCGTCGTCGCCGCCTATACGGTCGTAAAGACCCGGCTCAAGGGCCGGGCGCTGATCGATATCATGACGGTGCTGCCCAATGCGCTGCCGGGCATCGTCGTCGCCGTCGGCCTGATCCTTGCGTGGAACGCGCCGGGGCTGCCGTTCACGCCCTACAATACCGGCTTCATCCTGCTGCTTGCCTATTGCTGCATCCTGCTGCCGCAGACGGCGCGCTATTCCACCGCGGCATTTCAGCAGATCGGCGACAATCTCGAATCCGCCGCCCGCGTCTTCGGCGCCACCGGCGTCGTCGCCTTCCGGCGCATCCTGCTGCCGCTGGTTTTCCCGAGCCTCGCCTCGGCGATGCTGCTGGTCTTCGCACTTGCGTCCCGCGAACTCGTCGCCTCCATCGTCGTGGCGCCGGTCGGCATGCAGACGATCGCGACCTTCATCTGGCGGCAGTTCGAACAGGGCTCGATGGGTCTCGGCATGGCGATGGCCTTCGTCACCATCGTGCTTACGACCCTGCTGCCGCTTTTGTTTCTCGCCCTGTTGCGGCGGGGAGGGCTTGTGAAGGAATAAGCCCGCGGCTCGGGGCCGCGGGCCGATGAGGGTTGAGCCGCCTTACGGCTTCATCTTGATCCCGGCCTTTGCCCGGATGTCGTCGAACACGACGGCAATGGCGTCGATGATCAGCTTGTTCGGGTTGGCCGTGCAATATTTGACGACCGCCTGCTCGGCCTCCTTGGCGCGCGCCACGTTCAGCATGTGCTTGTGGGCGAGGCCGTTGTACCAGCCGCTATACCAGGCGGTGAGCATATCGGCATCCTGCTGCCATGTGCCGGTCAGCTCGGCGCAGGTCAGCTTCTGGACGTCGAGATAGCCGTCGGCATCGGCCTGGGTGCCGAGACCGGTCTGCGCGTGCGCTGCCTGCATCGACGAAAACCCGAGAAGCGCTGCGATGATCAATGTCTTACGCATCGTGGTTCACTCTGATTTTGAAGGGATGGGAAAAGGCCCACCGAACGCGTCGGGGCATTCGGTGGGCGCCAGCAATTCCGGCTGCTGCCTTACTTGACCGGCTCGACGGCTTCCACTTCGCTCGGACGCCAGCTCTTGTCGAAGAAGGACGGAAGCGGGCTGTAGAGGCGCAGGATCGTGAACCAGCCCTTCTTCGGGTCGGTCTGGATCCAGTTGCCGCGCGCAACACCTTGCGGCTGGGTCGGGCCGAAATAGACCGTGGTGACGCCGTCGGCAGCGGCGTCCGCCGCCGGCGAAGGATAGCTCTGGCTGCCGGCGCGCGGATATTTCTGCGGCGTCTGCAGCATCGAGCGCGTCTGGTTGTCATAGACCGTGAAGGACCAGAACGCGGCGGCCGGAATGCCCTTGGGCAGCGTCACCCTGTAGGTCTTGGCACCGTCGAACGGCTTGCCGTCGGCGTCGAGGAAGCCCATCAGATACTGCGAGCCGACGCCGGGGATGCGCATGATCATGCCCGGCGAGTCCAGCGTATAGCCGTAGTAGAAGGCCGCGCGCGAATCGAGCGTGCGGGCGCCGGTCGGCGGCAGCGGCTTGAACACGCCCTTCTCGAACAGCGGAGGCGGCGTTTCGAAGAAGGCGCCGCCTTCCCACAGCATGCTGCCCCAGTGCGAGCCTTCGTAATAAGCCCAGTCCGGATGCTTCAGCGCATAGCGCCAGTTGAGCGCCCGGCCCGTCGCCTGCCCGACGGCGGCCGCCTCGGAGAGGATTTTCTTCATGCGCGCGTCCGGCTTGAACGGCTTGCCGTGGACGATGCCGATCGCGGCGAGCTGGCCGGCCAGCTCGATGTCATAGCTGGTGGCCGGCTCGTTCTGGACGTTCTGGTTGATCATCTCGAAGAAGCCGTAGTCGCTCGGTGGGATCGTGTTGAACGACTTTCCCGAACCTTCGATGAACTTCATCTCGGGGATTTTCGGCTCGCCGGCGATGCGCACGCTGCCGTCGAGCGCCTGCGCGATGCTGGAGCCGAAGGCGCCGGGCTCATAGGGATAGATCTTCATGTTGCGCTTGATGTTCTCGACCGCCGGCTTGGGGTCGTTGTTCACCAGGTTGGCGCGCGCGGCGTAAAGCGCGAAGTTCGTCTTCGCATGGGCGATGAAATAGCCGCCCTCCGGCAGCGGACCCTTATAGTCCGGGCCGACGATCAGGTATTTTCCGCCAAGCCCGCGATCCGGGCCGGGGGCGCCGATGTCGACCACCCAGGAGAACCACATGTCGTTGATCGTGCCGATGCCGCCCGGCGGCTGCTCGACCACCACGGGGCCTTTGCTCAGGTCGAGGCCGGACATGTAGTAGACCGTGTCCGCGTTGGCGGTCAGGAACAGGGATGCCGAGTCCATCAGGTCGGAGAAGATGACGACGTCGCCGGGATTGGCGCCGATCTCCTGAAAGCCCTTGACGAGGGCGAGCGCGGAGGCGCCGCGGAAGGAGTTGTTGTAGACGTTGAGCGCGCGGGTGAAGTCCAGCGCGTCGTAAACTTTCTGCGCTGTGTCTTCGGTCGGCACGCCGTCCTTGAATTCGAGCTTGCCGGCCCGCGTCTCGACCGCGTCGGGCGCCGACAGCGATTTGACGGTTTCGGTGGAGGCATCGGCAAGCGCGGAACCCGCCGCAAGAGCGAGGGCAAAGCTGCTGATCAGAGTTCGGCGGATCATCATTCAATCCTTCTTCATAGGCGCCCGGAGCGGGCCATCTTCCGCTGGTGCCGATTTACACAAGGCCACCAGGGAGCACGCGATTGCGGCGCCTCGACTCTAGACCAAAAAGCCCGGCCTCTTACTTGCCATTTCCCGCCACGACCGCGTAAACGCCGGCGCGCTCGTGGTTGATTTCTCGCGATAAATGACGGTTCGGGGTGCGGCTCCGAGCGTCGCGCTTCAGCGGGACTTCGCCAACCGCTCCAGCGCCTCGCCGAGCGGCCGCGCCGCCTCGCCGTAGCCTTCCCAGGCGGGCGATGCCTCGATGAGCCGCGGCGCGGTGCGGATCGTGAAGCGTTTCGGGTCGAGGCCGGCCTTCACCTGGTTCCAGGTGAGCGGCATCGACACGGTCGCGCCCGGCCGGGCTCTGGGCGAGAGCGGCGCCACCGCCGTCGCCATCCGGTCGTTGCGCAGGTAATCGAGAAAGATGTGGCCGGCGCGGATTTTCTTCGCCATCTTGGTCAGGTAGAGGTCCGGCCTTTCCTCCTCCATCCGCAGGCAAAGGCCGTGGGCGAATGCCTTCGCCTCAGCCCACGACGGCGGCTTGCGCGGGTCGACGGCAAGCGGCGTGACCACATGCAGGCCCTTGCCGCCCGTGGTCTTGCAGAAGGCGGCCATGCCGAGGGCTTCCAGCCGGTCCCGCATGTCGCGCGCCGTCTCCACGACGGTATCGAAGGCGACGTCCGGCCCCGGATCGAGGTCGAAGACCAGCCTGCCGGGCACATCCGGCAGGTCCGGCGCACAGTTCCACGGATGCAGTTCGAGCGCGCCGATCTGCGCTGCGGCGATCAGCCCTTCGATCCGGTCGATTTGCAGGTAGGGCTTGTCGTCTCCCGAAACCCGGACCAGTTCGAGGAGGTCGGAGGTGCCGCGCATGGCGTGGCGCTGGAAGAAGATTTCGCCGCCGATCCCGTCCGGCGCGCGGATGATCGAGCATGGGCGTCCGCGGATATGGCCGATCATCCACGGCCCGACCGTTTCGTAATAGCGTGCAAGCTCCGCCTTCGTCACCGGGCCGGCATCGTCCGGCGCAGGCCACAATTCCTTGTCGGGATGCGATATCTGAACGCTCATCACGCCTTTCCTGTCGTCCTCAGGAATGCGGATTGCCGCTTTCCGGTTCCGTCATGCAGCATACCGGCATTTGCGGCGATCGTTGACGGTCGCTTGCGCCGCCCCATCTTCCGGAGACCTCGGGGAGGGCGGCGCGATGATGAGAATCCTGATGATGGTGATCCTGGCGGTGATGGTCGGCTCGGTGCTCAGCATCCTGATCATCAAGCCCTTCTCCCATCACAGCAGCGAAAAAGGCGGGGAACCGCCGGCGACCATCCAGCAGCCGGACCCGGAGAAACCCCGCTAGGAGGCCGGCGAGCCTTATGCCTGCAGCCGGCGCAGCACGTCGCCGAGGTTCGTCAACTGCTCCAGACGCGAGGAGGGTGCCGGCGGCACCGGCGGAGACTCCCTGCGGCGCGCGGCGCTGCGGACGTCCTGCGGCGAGCGCCCCATCGTCCGGCTGAAGGCGCGGCTGAAGCCGCCGATATCGGGAAAGCAGAGGAGTTCGGCAAGCTGCTGCAGGGGCACCTGGTTGCCGGGATCGGCAAGCATTCCGTGCGCGGCGATCAGGCGCTGCCGCTGGATATAGCGCGCCACGCCGTGCAGCGGCTCGAAGAGGGAATAGAGCGTCGTCCGCGAAATTCCGAGTTCCCGGCTGAGCGTGGCCGGGCTGAGGCGCGGCGAATAGAGGTCCTGCTGGATGCGCCGTCGCGCCCGCTCCATCAGCGTCTCGGCGATCGGGGCGCGGGCCTCGGCCAGACGGTCCTTCGTCGGGACGACGCAGGCTGCGATCATCGCGCAGATGGCGTCGGTAAGCCGCGGCATCTCTTCCGCCGTGATCGTCGGCAGCCGCCGTTCCAGCGAAATCAGGAAATCGGCCAGAAGCCCGCCAAGCCCGCCCTGTTCCAGCACGCCGCTATGGGCATCCAGCTTGGCCGACGACGAGCGCAGCATGTCGCGCGGGATGAAGAGCGTCGCGACGCTGGAATCGGCCGCCGAACCGGCAAAGGGCCGGGCAAGGCTTCGGAAATAAAGCTGCGGCGGCTGATTGGCGGTTCCCGCCGCATGGCTCGCATTCTCCGGCAGGACCAGGCACCAGTGATCGATCGGGTCTTTACGGATATGCTCCCAGCTTCGCGGCGCGCGCGGCCCCGGCAGGAGAGACGTCGAAAAGGCAAGCTTGCCGAAATCCCAGACCTTCTGTTCGAACGAGAATGCGCCGCGACTTTCGCGGTCGAGGGAAACGTCGATGATCGACGCGTTATAGGCGTGCCACGCATCGAATTGCAGCGCATGCGGAAAGTCGCCCGTATCGAACGTCAGTGGCTTGATGAGTTCCGGAGCCGCCATCGAACCTCTGACGGACTAGCCGACGCCAAGGTCGGGGAACGCTGAAAACTGCATTCTGAACTGGGTCCCGTGATGCGCAGGCCGATGAAGACCGCCATGTGATTACAATTAGACAATTAGAATATACGACCGGGCCGGTTATGGCGAGACCCGGTGAGATGCAAAGAGGCTTGCCGGGCCGCGGCTGGCGGCGCAACGGCCCGGCTCGCACCCGGCTACCGGCATCGAGCTTCGAAGCGGCGGCCGTGGCGGTCACGATAGATGCAATAGCCGTGACGCTGCGAGCGTCCGATGAGATTGCCGGCAACGCCGCCCACGGCTGCTCCGACGGCTGCGCCGCGCCAGCTATTGGTGGCCGCGCCGCCGACAATCGCGCCGGTCCCGGCGCCGATCGCGGTTCCGCGCTCAGCCGGCGTGCAGGAGGCCAATGCACCGATCATTGCTACGGCGATTACGATTTTCTTCATGCGCTGATCCATCCGGATTGATATCAATCCTCGTATTTCAGCAGATGCGCATTCAGACATCCATGGCGCAGCGTCCCGCGTTTTTGCAATGCGTACCAATTGCGCGCCCGTGGCGGTCGGCTTGAAGGCGTGGGCCAAATCGGTATCTTGCGGCGATGGACCGCAACACAGGCATCGACTCTTCGCGCCGCCGCGGCTGGCCGGGTGCCTGGGTGCGGCTCGGCTGGCTGTGCGCGGTCGTTCTGGCGCTCGCCCTCCTCGCGGCCTATCGCCACGCGACCCTCGGACAGGAGCTGGAGCGGGAAAGTGCGGCCCTTCACGCCGAGGCCTCCCAGCGCGCCGACCAGCACGATGCGCATCTGACGGGACTGTCGGCGATCGCGCAATCGCTATCGCTGCGCCAGCCGGGACCGCTCGGCGATGTCGCCGCCACCATCATGCAGTTCTATCCCCGCATCGACCAGATCATGGTCGTGCCGCTGGATCCTGCGGAACCGGCTTTCAGCACCGGGCCATTGCCGCCGGATCTCGCGGATACGCTGCGAATTGCCGCGCGAAGCTCGACCGGACATGCGGCGCTGCTGTTCGTCCCGGCGCGTCCCGGCCATTATCTGATGGTCAAGCGCAGCCCCAACAACGATGCGGCGCGCTACGCCGTGGCGCTGTCGGTCGACGGCGAGCGGCTGCTTGCCTCGTCATCGCCGTTCTGGAGCGGCAGCGGCGTTGCCCGGCGCCTTTCCATGCCGGACGGCGCGGTCATTTTCGGCCCGCCCGATCTTCCGGCCGGCGCGCACTTCTCGCGCAACCTCGGCAGCGCCTCGCAGCCGCTTCTGCTCGAAACCGCGATGAGCGTCACCTGGCGCGACCTCCTGCCGATGCCGCAGGCGCTTGCCACTATCGCCGGCGCCAGCCTGCTTTATCTGGCGGCGGTGGCGATGGGCCGGGAGCGTTCGCGCGCCCGCGCTGCCGAGCGGCGGGCCGCACTCAGCGACCTCGACGCGCGGCTGACCCACGCCTCCCGCGTCAACGCGATGGGCGAGATGGCGGGCGGCATGACGCATGAGCTGACCCAGCCGCTGACGGCGATCCTCGCGCAGGGGCAGGCCGGTCGCAGGCTTCTCGCCGCCAACAACCTGCCGCCGCTTGCCGGCGTGCTCGACGATGTCGTGGCGCAGGCCCGCCGCGCTTCCGCCATTCTGGACCGACTGCGCAACTGGTCGCGCCCGCAGCCCGCTGCTATCGCGCCCTCGGACCTGCGCATGGCGCTCGGCAATGTCGAGGCCCTGCTTGCCGCGGAAACCGCGCGCCGGACGGTCGCGCTTGAGGTCCATGCCCCGAGCCAGCCTGTTGTCGTCATGGCCGATGCGGTCGAGATGGAACAGGTGATCTTCAACCTGATCCGCAATGCACTGGAGGCGCTGGCCGACGCGCCGGAGAAGCGGATTTCGGTCCGCCTCGACACCGACGGCGAGACGGCATTGCTGGAGGTTCGCGATACCGGTCCGGGCGTGCCTGCCGAACTGCTGCCGCGGCTCTTCACGCCGTTCACCACCTCGCGCGCCGATGGCACCGGGCTCGGGCTGGCGCTCAGCCAGCGCCTGGTCGAGCGGGTGGGCGGCGAGATCGTCTACGTCCAGCCGCCGCACGGGGCGCTCTTCCGCGTGACGCTGCCTTTGGCGAAGGGAGGGCCGGCGCGATGAGGCCCGTCTATCTGGTCGACGACGACGAGGCGGTGCGTGCGGCACTCTCGCTGCTGCTTTCGACCGTCGGGATCGACGTCAGGGGTTTCGGCGACCCGACGCTGTTCCTCGCCAGCGTTTCGAAGCTCGCTCCCGGCTGCCTGATCCTCGATATCCGTATGCCGGCAATTACGGGGTTGAAGCTTCAGGAGAAGCTGACGGCGCTTGGCATCGATTGGCCGGTGATCGTCATTTCCGGCCATGGGGATATCGATGCCTGCCGTCGCGCCTTCCGCAACGGCGCGGTCGATTACCTCTCCAAGCCGGTCGATGAGGAGGATCTGATCGAGGCGGTCCATCGGGCGCAGGAGCGGCTGGAGGCGCTGCTCGGCGCCAAGGCGTTGAAGGCCGAGACCGAGGCGCTGCTCGCGACGCTGACTGCCCGCGAGCGCGAAGTGCTCGACCGCATCGCGCAGGGTTTTTCGACCCGGCAGATCGCCGAAGGGCTCGGCCTGTCGCCGCGCACGGTGGACAGCCACAGGCTCGCCATCGGCGCAAAGCTCGGCACCACGTCGCAGGCCGAACTGGCGCGGCTGTGGATCGAGGCGCATCCGTAGAACTACCGACGGCGCGGCAAGCGCTACGGATTCAGGGGCGCCAAGGGGCCTGCTACTTTCCTCTCATCCGACACAGAGGAGAGACAGACATGTTCCGCACCATCGCACTCGCCGCCGCCCTCATCGCGCCGACCGCCGTCTTCGCAGAGAACCTGCCGACCGCACCTTACCTGCCGCTGGAGCTGGCCGCGAAGGCGGCCGACGCCGCGATCAAGGCTTGCGCCGAAAAGGGCCATCGCGTTTCGGTCGCCGTCGTCGCCCGCGACGGCGCGACGAAAATCCTGATGAAGGCGGATGGCTCCGGCCCGCAAACCGCCTCCAGCGCCACCGGCAAGGCTTTCACCGCCGCCGCGATGGGACGCCCGACCGCCGACCTCGCCGCCTTCATCGCCAAGGACCCCGCCAATGCCGGCATGCGCGACATGGACCCGCGGATGGTCGTTCAGGGCGGCGGCCTGCCGGTGAAGTTCGGCGATGCGCTCGTCGCCGGCATCGGCGTCGGCGGCGCGCCCTCGGGCGATATCGACGCCGAATGCGGCGCGGCCGGCCTTGCGGCGATCGGCGCGAAGTAAGACGTGCGTATCGGGCGCGGCCTAGCTGCTGCGCCCGATGTGGTCCAGTTCGTCCGGCGTCTCCAGCCTCAGGCTGGCGCTTTCCAGCAGTGCGTCGCTGAGGAGCGTCACCAGCGGCCGCACGACATGCTGGAGTTCCGGCGTCTCGCCGATGACGGAAACCTCGGTGGCCGGCAGCGCCGGCCAATGTTCGGAGGGCGGCAGCACCTGCATGCCGTTCTGCACGAATGACTTGCCGAGCACCGTGACGCCGAGGCCGCCGAGCACGGCTGCCTGGATGCCGACGATGTTGCTTGCGGTGCAGGCCGTCATCCATTCGCGGCCGATGGCGTCGAGCGATTCCGTCATGACGGCGCGGTAGATGCAGGGCTGGCGCATCATCACCAGCCGCGCCGGCCGTCGCGTATCCGGCCGGTAACCGGGGCCGGCGATCCAGACCAGCGGCTCGCGCCATATCACCCGGCCGGGATGCCGCGAACCGTCCTTGCGGGTCTTGGCGATGACGACGTCGAGGCGCCCGGCTTCGTATTCGGCGAGCAGTTCCTCGCTCGTCGTCGTGTTCAGCTCCAGCTCGACATTCGGATAGCGGCTGGCGAAGCGGCCGAGCAGTTGCGGAAGCTGCGTGTGAACCAGGTTTTCCGAGATGCCGAGCCTGAGGAGCGCGACGGCCGGCGGCTCGCGCAGTTCCTGCATGAAGCTCTCATATTGGGTGATCAGCCGCCGGCCGGCGGTGAGCAGCCGCTCGCCGTCGCGCGTCAGGCTCAGCGAACGGCTGGTCCTGTCGAACACCCGCATCCGCAAACTGTCCTCCAGCCGGAGCACCTTCTGGCTCACGGCCGATTGCGACCGGCCCACCACCTCGGCGGCGGCGGTGAAGCTGCCGGTCTCCGCCACCGCGACGAACGTCCTCAGCAGATCGAGTTCCAGATCGGGAAGGGCTCTCATCTATTAGAATTCCAACTGGATATTATTAGAACTATTCGTTTGAATTCTACATGCCGTTCTCCCATCCTGCAAGCACAGGCTTCGCCGCCGGGCGGCGCGGCTCCGGCAATGGAAAGGAAACAGGACATGGCAATGAAGAATTCGGTCGCGATCGTCGAGAATTTCTGGCGCGAGGTCTGGCAGTCGAAGAACCCCGACGCGATCGACCGTCTGGTGGCGGACGATTTCGCGATCACCTCCGGCGGCGTCACCATCCATTCGCGCGAGCATTTCAAGCGCTGGGTCGCCGCCTTCCTCGCCGCCATCCACGACTTCGAATTCAAGGTGGTGGAAATGTTCCAGAATGAAAGCGGCGACCGCGTCGTCACGCGCTGGATCGTGACGGGCAGGAACAACGGCTTCATGAGTTCGCCGGTCTGCGGCTCGCAGATCGCCATGACGGGGACGGCGGTGATCCATGTGCGCGAGGACGGCTTGCTGCAGCACAACTGGGTCGAACGCAACGCGCTCGAAGTGCACCGCAGCCTTGCCGGCATCAAGCATGTCGCCTGATGCCTTGGCAGCGCCTATCCCGCCCAGGCGAGATAGGCGCTGAGGGTGAAGACGGAGATCACCGTGGAAACGAGGATGGCGCTCGAGGCAACGCTGGCCTCGCGCCGGTAGTGTTCGGCCAGCATGAACGACCCCGTGCCGGTCGGGAGAGCGGCAAGCAGCACGGCCGTCTGGACGAGGCGGGGCGATAGGCCGATCACGAGGCTGGCAATGATCCAGGTGACGGCCGGCTGCAGCAGAAGCTTGAAGCCGACGAGGAGCGTTGCCGTCGTCAGGTCGCGTTCCGCCGCATCCCGCTTCTCCGCTAAGAACAGTCCGAGCGCGACAAGCGCGCAGGGCGAGGCGGCTCCGCCGAGAAGTTTCAGAAAACTTTCCGCCGCCGTCGGCACGCTCAGTCCCGAAAGCGGCACCAGCGCGCCGAGGACGGGCGCGATGAGGAGCGGGTTGCGCATGAGCGAGGCGGCGATCTTGACGAAGAGGTGCTTGCGCCGCGTTTCGGTCTGCAAAGCGACTTCGATCAGCACGATCGCCGCGGCGAAGAGGACGCAGACGGTGATGATCGTGGCGATCAGCGTCGGGGCGAGCGCCTCTTTGCCGAGGGCCGCCAGCGCCAGCGGAAAACCGACGAAGCCGGTGTTGGCGTAAGCCGCGTTCAGCCCGTCGATGACCGCATCGGCCAGAGGCCGCGGACGGCGAAGGCTGACGGCGAGCGTCAGGCAGAAGACCACCGCCGAGCCGATGCCGAAGGCGGCGACGAAACCCGGCTGCCAGATATCCGCCCATTGCGCATGCGCGACGATGTCGAAGAGCAGCGCCGGCAGCGCGAGATAGATCACGAAGCGGCTGAGTTCGGTGCTCGCCTGCGCGCCGAGCACGCCGAGACGGCGCACGAGCCATCCGGCGAAGACCAGCGCGAAAATGGGCATGATGACGGTGAGGGTGGAAAGCATGGGTGCGCTGCTACTCGACCATCGGGGCTTCCATGTTGGCGCGCAGGGGCTTGTGCGGCATCAGCGCGAAGGTCGCGGCGGCAGCCAGCATCATCGCCCCCATGGTGTAGTAGAGCACGGCAAAGGGAAAGGCATTGTCGACATGCATGACCGTTCCGCTCTGGCCTTCGGCGCCGAGCGGGATGCCGTAGCCGAGCGCGATGGCCCCGAGCGTGGCGACGCCGAGCGCGCTGCCGAGGGAGCGCAGGAAGGTCAGGACGCCGGTGGCGACGCCGAGATGCACCGTGTCCACGCCGTTCTGGACCGAGACGGTGGTGACCGGGAAGGTCATGCCCATGCCGAGGCCGACGAAGGTAAGCAACAATTCCAGGACGGCGATCGAGGTCTGGCCGGCGGTGAGGCCGGTGGCGACGAAGGCCAGTCCACTGAAGATGGCGCCGACGATGCAGATGAGCTTGACGCGGACGATATGCAGCGTCAGGCGCCCGCCGACCGTCGCGCCGACGACCGTTCCCATGAGGAAGCCGAGAAGCGCATAGCCGGCTTCCGCGGGCGAGAGGCCGAGATAGGCCTGCGCATAGACCGGCAGATAGACGGCAAGGCCGATATTCGCCGCCGAGACGAGGAACATCGCGAAACAGCCGGTGAGCACGATGCGGTTCGACAGGATTTCGAGCGAAACCAGCGGTTCGGCGACGCTGCGCAGGCGAAAGCCGAAGGCGGCCCACAGGATCAGCGAGGTCGCGCCGAGCGCCAGGATGCGCGGCGATGTCCAGGCATAGCTGCTGCCGGCCCAGTTGAGCATGAGCAGGAGCGAGGAGGTCGCTGCCACCAGCAGCGCGGCGCCTAGCGCGTCGAGCCGGTGCGGCATGGGCGGGCGGACGAGCTTCTTCAGCGGGCCGTTGATGATGATCATCGCGACGATGCCGAGCGGCAGGTTGATCCAGAAGATCAGCGGCCAGTAATATTCGGCGAGCGTGCCGCCGAGGAGCGGCCCGGCGATGCCGGCAATCGCCCACATCCCCGAAATCCAGGCGGCATAGCGGCCGCGCTCGCGGGGCGGCAGCATGTCGCCGATGATGATCTGCGTCAGCGCGAACAATCCGCCACCGCCGAGCCCCTGGATGGCGCGCGCACCGATCAGCACGAACATGTTCGCCGCGACCGCCGCAAGCAGCGATCCCGCCAGAAAGAGGCCGAGCGCGACATAGAGCGTGCGGCGGCGGCCGTGAATGTCGGAAAACTTGCCGTAGAGCGGCGCGACCGCGGTCGCCGTCAGCAGGTAGGCGGTGACGATCCAGGGCAGGTAGTGGGAATCGCCGAGGTCCCCGCCGATGGTCGGCATGGCGGGCGTCACGATCGACTGATCGAGCGCGGCCAGCAGCATCGCGGTCAGGATGCCGATCATGGCGGTCCAGCGATCGCGATTGCTCAGTTCGGGCGGTTGGAACGAGGCCGTCCGCATGGCGGGTGAAGTCGCTTGGGGCACGCAACAGGCTTTCTAAAACGTCGCAGGCTCGGGGCTTGCATGTCTCGGCCCTGATCCGGCGGCTCAGCGCGCCATTCGGCCGATGCGATCTGGAATCGCTGCGAGAGCTAACACAGGGGAGAATGGCGCTCAAGTTCACGATGGAACACAGCGATGTGATCGGCCGCCGCTGCCTTAGGCTCCGTCATCCCTGTGACAAGCACAGGGATGACGGAGGGAGTACCTTGTCTCAAAGCAACTTTGTCAGTGATCCGACGGTCAGTGGTCCGCCTTGATGAAGGTGCCGTTCTGCAGCTCGCGCATCGCCTGCATGATTTCCTCGCGCGAGTTCATCACGATCGGGCCATGCCAGGCGACGGGTTCCTGGATCGGCTTGCCGGAGACGAGCAGGAAGCGGATGCCCTGGTCGCCCGCCTGCACCGTCACCTCGTCGCCGCTGTCGAAGACGACCAGCGTGCGGTTGCCGGACATGTCGCGGATGTTCAACTCCTCGCCGTCGATCTCCTTTTCGACGCGGACGCCGAAGGGTTTCGAGGCGTCGCGGAAGGTGCCGGAACCCGCGAAGATATAGGCGAAGGCGTTGCGGTAGGTATCGACCGGCAGGCGCTTCCTCTTGCCCGGCGGCACCGAGACGTCGAGATAGATCGGCTCGGCGGCGATGCCGTCGACCGGCCCGGCCTTGCCCCAGAAATCGCCGCAGATCACACGCACCGCCGTGCCATCGTCATCGACGACGACGGGAATGTCGTCCGATTTCACGTCCTGATAGCGCGGCGTCGTCATCTTCAGCGAGGAGGGCAGGTTGGCCCAGAGCTGGAAGCCGTGCATGCGCCCGGCGAAATCGCCCTTCGGCATTTCCTGATGCATGATGCCGCTGCCGGCCGTCATCCACTGGATGTCGCCCGCGCCGAGCTGGCCGCGATTGCCGAGGCTGTCGCCATGCTCCACGGTTCCGGCGAGCACGTAGGTGATCGTCTCGATGCCGCGATGCGGGTGCCAGGGAAAGCCGCGGATATATTCGGACGGATTATCGTTGCGGAAATCGTCCATCATCAGGAAGGGATCGGTCATCGACGGATCGCCGAAACCGAACACCCGGTGCAGCTTCACGCCGGCGCCCTCCATCGTCGGGACGGCCATGCTTTCGTGTTTAATGGGTCGTATTGACATTTCATCCACCTTTCGACCGCCCGAAAATAGTCTACGGCCCGGTTCAGATTAAGAACGGAATTGGGAGAAACACTGTCCGTTTATTTGCAACTGTGTTCCGGGCGCGTGGGCGGATGACGCTCACGCGCCGGCGGCGATCGCGGCCGACCAGGGGGAGACGAGGTCGCTGCAGCCTTCGGCGCCGCCGTGGTCGGCGAGGATCAGGTTGGGGCAGGCGAAATTGATCGGCAGGACGGAGTGTTCGACGACGCTGAGCGGACCGGCGTCCGCGAGCGCGGCGAGCACGTCTTCGGCCAGGCGGCGGTCGGCATTGGTGCCGTCCGGTCCCGAGACGTCGATGCGCGGCGCGTGCGCCGCCTGCGAGGCGTTCATCCCGAAATCCAGAACCCAGGCCAGGGTCTGGTAGACGCTGGCGAGGATGCGGCGTCCGCCCGAGGCGCCGGTCGCCATGCGCGGCCAGCCGCCATCCTTCGGCGTGACGACGACCGGACACATGTTGCAGAGCGGCCGGGCGCCGGGCCGGATCGCATTGGCGCTGCCGGGGCGCGGATCGAACCACATCATGGCATTGTTCATCAGCACGCCGGTCGAGGGCAGCACGACGCGGCTTCCCATCGAGGAGAGCAGCGTCGTGGTCACCGCCACGAGGTTGCCGTCGCGGTCGATCACGGTGAGGTGGGTGGTGCAGGTGTCGCCGGGCTCGGCGGCCATCCGTGCAGAGCCAAGGCCCTCCAGACGGCTGGCATAGGCGTTTCGCAGCACTTGCGAGAGCCTTGCGAACCAGTCGGGGTCCGGACCGCCTTCCGGCACGGGGTGCGCCGCCATGTCCTCGACGACCTGCGCGAGGGTGGGGGCGGCGGTCAGCCCGCCTGCGGTATGCACCAGATGGGTGCCGCGCCAGTCGATCGCCGGCGCGTCGCGAACAATGGCCTCGCAGCAGGCAAGGTCTTCCGCATCCACGACGCCGCCCATGTCGGCGATATCGCGCGCCAGCCGGGCGGCGATTTCGCCCTGATAGAAGTCGCGGAGCCCCGCTTGCGCCAGACGCTCCAGCGTTTCGGCAAGGCCGCCGAGCTTGAGGAAACCGGTGACGCCCTGATAGGGCGGAACCGGCGGCAGGCCGTCCGGCAGGTAGATGCGCGCACTTTCCTCGTAGAGCCGCAGCACCGAGGCCGAGGAGGCGACCTTGAGCGTCGTGTACCAGTCCTGCGGCAGGCCGCGTTTTGCGAGCGCAATGGCAGGCTGCAGCAGCTCGGCAACCGGCATGCCGCTGCCGAAGGCCTCGTGGAGCTTGGCGTAGCCTGCGACCGCCGAGGGGATGCCGAAGGAGAGGGGGCCGTGGATGTTGCGGTCGCCGACCACTTCCGGCCAGGTGAAGAGGTCGCGCTTCGTCGCCCCGGTCAGGGGATAGTCGGCGGGATCGGCGCGGCGCGGCGCGACAGGGCCGAAATCGATGACCTTCGCCCGGCTTTCGCCGGCCTTCAGCACCAGCGCGAAGCCCATGCCGCCGAGGCCGCTGTTCCACGGTTCGGCCGCCGCCAGCGCAAAGCAGGCGGCGACCGCCGCATCGGCTGCATTGCCGCCGGCTTCGAGAACCGCGGTGCCGGCCAGTGCTGCATCCCGGCTTTGCGATACGACGATGCCGTTTTCGCCGCTGGCGGAGGGCTTGGTCAGGCTCCAGTTCTGCGTCTGGTAGGCCGATGGTTCTGCGCTCATGGATAGGGTCTCGATCGGTTGGAGACTCGTCGTGCGGGGCGGAGCCGGCCTATGGGGCCGGCGCCGGTGTCAGGCGGCCTTGACGTAGGCGGCCACTTCCGCGTGGGTCGCGAACCAGACGTCGCCCTTGGACTTGGCGTGGCGGATCACCTCTTCCAGAATCCAGAAGCGCGAGCGCGCCGTGATGATATGCGGATGCATGGTGAGCTGGAACAGGCCGCCGGCCTCATAGGCCGCATCGAATTCGCGCAGGAAGATGTCGAGCACGTCCTTCGGCGCCGTATAGGGCCGCAGCGACTGGAAGCGGTGCATCATGAAGTAGACCGCGTCGTCGCGAATCCATTCGACGGGCACCTCGACGATGCCGGTGGGCGTCCCGTCCATGACGAGTTCGTAGCAATCCTCGTCCGCCATCAGGGAGGAATCGTAAAGCAGCTCGAGTTCGGTTTCGATCTTCAGCGTGTTCGGGCTGAAATCCCACGACGGCGTGCGGAGACCCACGGGGCGGACGCCGGTGATCTTCTCCAGCGTATCGGTCGAGCGGAACATCAGGTCGCGCTCGACCTCGTAAGGCAGGACCGAGTTCAGCTCGTGAATCCAGCCGTGGATGCCGATCTCATGGCCTTCGGCGATCACGCGGCGCTGCTCGTCGGGGTGCAGCAGGGCGGCGACGGCGGGAACGTAGAAGCTCGCCTTGATGTCGTGGCGTTTCAGGAGGTCGAGAATGCGGGGCACGCCGACGCGATTGCCGTACTGCCCCCAGGACATGCGGCCGATGGACTTGCCGCCCTCGCGAAGCTCGTTGGTCTCGTGGTCGGAATCGAAGGAAAGCGCCACCGCGCAGCGCGCATTGTCCTTCCAGACGGACGGCGCGAGCCGCCGGCCCGCCCGCGTCTGGTTGACCAGCTTGCGCCAGTGCGCCTCTTCCCATTGCCAGGGCTCGCCCGCCGTCTCGATCTCGTCGCTCATGATATCCGATCCTTCCCTTTCAGGTGTTGTTTTGGGCAGCCGTCAGCGCAGCGCCTCGTGCGCGGTTTCCTTCAGCGTCGCGATGACGATGGCCGAGGCGACGGCGGCGGCGATGAGATAGTAGGTCGGCGAAATCGGCGAACCCGTGGCGCTGATCAGCCAGGTGGCGATGAAGGGCGCGAAGCCGCCGAAGACGCTGGTGGCGAGGCTGTATCCCGTCGACATCCATGTGGAGCGCGAATGGGTCGGGAAGATCTCGGCGATGGCGGCCGGACCGGGGCCGGAGAACATCGCGATCATCAGGCCGAACGCAAGCTGCACCAGAATGACGACGGGCAGCGACGTGCCCGACAGCATGAAGGAGAACAGCGGATAGGTGAACACCGCAAAGGCGATGCAGCAGGCAAGCAGCAGCGGCTTGCGGCCGATCCGGTCCGACAGCAGCCCCATCGCCGGAATGGCGACCACGAGGATGACGAGGCCGATCGTGTTCGACCAGAGGGATTCGCTGCGGCTGAGGCCGGCATATTTCGCGGTGAAGGTCGGCATGTAGTAGAGGATGACGTAGTAGGAGACCGTCCACAGGATGGTGAAGCCGAAGGCCTTGGCGGCGAGAATCCAGCCGGGGGTCTGCTGTTCTGCCGGCGCCTGCTGCGCCTGGCGATAGATCGGGGTCTCCTCGATGCCGCTGCGCATATACATGCCGACGGGAACGAGCACGATGCCGAGCAGGAAGGGGATGCGCCATCCCCAGGATTCCATCTGCTCGACGGAAAGAAGCGTGGTGCAGATCGCGGCGACGGCGGAACCGAGCAGCAGGCCGCCGGCGACGCTTGCCTGCTGGAAGCTGCCGAAGAAGCCGCGGCGGTTGGGCGGCGCCCATTCGACGATGAAGGCGGTCGCGCCGCCCCATTCGCCGCCGGCGGCGAAGCCCTGCATCAACCGGCAGACGACGAGGAGCAGCGGCGCGAGCAGGCCGATCGAGCTGTAGCTCGGAATGACGCCGATGCCGATCGTTCCGAGAGCCATCAGGAAGATGGTGAGCAGCAGGGCGGCCTTTCGGCCGCGCGTGTCGCCCATCCGGCCGATGATGATGCCGCCAAGCGGTCTGGCGACGAAACCGATGCCGAAGGTGGCGAAGGTTGCCAGCAGGGCGCCGATTTCGTCGCCGCTTGGGAAGAAGTTTTTCGCGATGATGATCGCGACATAGCCGTAGATCGCAAAATCGTACCATTCGAGGATATTGCCGACGACGGCGGCGCTGACCGCGCGCCAGCTTTCCATATGCGAACGGGGGTCGTCGCCTGCGAATCCCTCTGAAACGCCCTTGATGCCGGTGCTCATGAAACTGCTCCCTGATCTTGCATTTCGATTTTTAGTATTGTATTGCAATATTAGAAATTATAATGGAAATTAGCGGGCCATGTCAAACAATGAGTCGTCCGTCGCCGGGCGGTCCGATCCGCTCCATGTCGCCTCGGTGGCGAAGGCCTTTCGCGTGCTCGAAGCCTTCTCCCATACGATCAGCGACCTGAGCCTGATGGAGCTTGCCGAGCACACCGGCCTCGACAAGAGCGCGACGCAGCGCTTCGCCCACACGCTCTGGCAGCTCGGCTATCTGGAAAAGGACGAAAAGACCCGCCGGTTCCGCCTCGGAAAGCCGGTTCTCGATCTTTCCTTCTATTACCTGCGCTCCAATGCGCTGATCGAGCTGGCGACGCCGGCGCTGCTGGATCTCCGAAACGCCTGCGGCGAGCGGGCGAACCTGTCGCTCTACGACGACACCACGACCATCTACGTCATCCGCCAGCAGACCAAGCGGGAGTATTTCGACGGCTCGCTGATCGGCCGGCGCGTGCCGGTCTTCTGTACAGCGGGCGGGCGCTCGATCCTTGCCCAGCTTCCGGCAGACGAGGCGGCGGACGTCATCGCCCGGTCGGAGCGGAAACCGAGGACGCCGAAGACCATCACCGAACCGGCGCTGATCATGGAGCGGATACGGGAGGCGGCGGAGCGGGGATACGGCCTTGCGGTGGAGGAGACCGTGCTCGGCGAAATCACCATCGGCGCCGCGGTGACGGACGCGGCCGGGCGACCGATTGCCGCGGTCCACATCGCCGCATCGACGAGCGACTGGAGCACCGAGGCCTTCCGCGACCGTTTCGCGCCCTTCGCAATCGAGACGGCGCAGGCCCTCAGCCGCTCCCAGCGCCATGTCGTCCACCGCAGCCGGTAGGTCCTGTCCGGGCCTTGCCGCGCGGATCGAACGGTTGCGGCGGGCTAACGGTTAAGCAATTTATAAATGTGTTGGCCTAAATTCGCGGGCAGATGTTCGTCCGCCGTCCGATGCTTCGGTTATATTCCCGAAGCGGGCGCGGAAAAGAGTATATTCCTATTCGTACCGCGTGGAAAACATGGTTGAGCTAAAGAATTTGCCGAAGGCCGGCGCCTTGCCCTATGCCGAGGCGCTCGAGGACATCGTCGCCAGGCTGACCGCGTCGTCGCGGCACCATCTGGAAGACGAGTTCATCCGCTACGCGCTCGACAGCGCGGCGATCGTCGCCAACACCGACGTCCAGGGAACGATCACCTACGTCAACAGCAAGTTCTGCGAGATCAGCGGCTATTCGCAGATGGAACTGCTCGGTTCCAATCACCGGATGCTCCGCTCCGGCGTGCACGGCAAGGATTTCTTCCGCACGATGTACCGCGAGATCGCCCGCGGCAACATCTGGCACGGCGAGATTTGCAACCGGCGCAAGGACGGCTCGCTCTACTGGGTCGACACGACGATCGTGCCGCATCTGTCCGACCGCGGCAAGGTGGACAGCTACACCGCGATCCGCTTCGACATCACCGCGCGCAAGCGGCTCGAAGATGCCCTGCTTTCCAGCAAGGAGCATCTCGACCGGATCGCCAATCTCGACGCGCTGACGGGGCTGGCGAACCGCCGCCGCTTTCAGGAGCATCTGGAAGCGCTGGTGCGCGACCAGGCGAAGACGGGAGGCTCCTTCCATCTCGGCCTGATGGATGTCGACAGCTTCAAGGAGGTCAACGAATCCTTCGGGCACTATGCCGGCGACATTCTGCTGCAGAGCGTGGGTGAGCGGCTGCGGCCGCTCGGCGGCGACCGCCTGTTCATCGCCCGCGTCGGCGGCGACGAATTCGCCCTGATCCTCGTGCAGGCGACGGACGCGGAGGCCGACGCTCTTTTCGAAAGCGTTCTCGACGCCATCCGCGCGCCGATGCCGATCGGCACCTCGTCGCGGCGCTGCTCGGCCAGCATCGGCGTCGCCACCTATCCGCAGGATGCGAAGGATGCCGAAAGCCTGATCAAGGCGGCCGATCTCGCGCTTTATCACGCCAAATCGCTCGGCCGAGACCGCGCCGAGACCTTCGAGCCGTGCCTGCGCGAAGTCGTCGAACGCAAGGCGGCGTTTCTGGAGGAGATCGAGGGCGGCCTGGCGCACGACGAATTCGAGCTGCATTACCAGCCGATCGTTCCGATCGCCCCGACCGGGATGGTCTCGCTGGAGGCCCTGATGCGGTGGCGGCATCCGCGCCGCGGCCTCCTGACGCCCGGCCATTTCCCCGAAGGCTTCGAGGACCCGGCGGTGCGCGCCGCGCTCGGCATGTTCGTGGTGGAACGGATATTCAGGGACGTCGCAGCGCTGCGCGGGCAGGGCGTGCCGCTGCGCCGCGTCGCCATGAACCTCACCAACTCCGATTTCCGCTCCGATGCCTTCCTCGACCGCTTCTTCGAACTCTGCGCGGCCACCGGCATCGGCCCGGACCAGTTCTGCGTCGAGGTGACGGAAGGCATGCTGCTCGGCCTCAACCAGAAGCGCGTCGAACGCGGGTTGCACCGGCTGCACGAGGCCGGCGTCGAGGTGGCGCTGGACGATTTCGGCACCGGCTATGCGTCGCTGACGCATCTGCGGACCTTGCCGATCGACGGGCTGAAGATCGACAAGAGCTTTGTCGCCAACATGGTCACGTCGCCGGAAGACCGGGCGATCGTGCGCGGCGTCATCGACATCGCCCATAGCCTCGGAAAGTCGGTCACCGCCGAGGGTGTGGAAACGGCGGAGCAGGTGGACCTTCTGCGCCGGATGAAATGCGATCTGTTGCAAGGCTGGTATTTCAGCAAGGCGTGCAGTGTCGATGCGCTTGCGGGCGTCCTCGGCGGCATGCCGCAGGTCGGGGCAGGACGCGGCCGGCGCCCGGCGACCGGCAAACCCGTTTCCGTCGACACGCGGTAGATTTCAGGCTGCTTCGGCCGGCAAGCGCATTGTCTTCGATCGTGCCTGGTCATGCCGACAGCAAAGCGCAGAGGCGCTCTCAGGGAAATATGGATACAAAAACAGCTTTCATAACCGTCGCCTTGATGGTCATCGCCAACGGCGCGGTTCTGGCGAACATCCAGCGGGATTTGCCCCAGGAGCTGCGTCCGGCCGTGCACCGCTGGCAGATCGCAACGCTGCTGATCCCGATCGGAAGCGGCCTGTTTGCCTTCGGCAGTGCCTTGCCGGGGCCGGTGGTGGTGACGGTCGCAAACGCCGCTCTCATCGTCGGTTTCACCTTCTTTCATTGGGGGATCGAGCGGTTTTACGGCGGCAAGCCCTCCGGCGTCGAAGTGGTCATTTCCGCGTTGGCGATCGTCGGCGTGTTCTGGTATTCGGCCATAACCCCGAATTTCCCGATGCGCATCATCCTGATATCCATGTTCTGGACGGTGATCCTGGTGCATTCGGCCTGGACGCTTCACAGGCATCGCAAGGTCGATCCCTCGGGAAGCCGCTTCATGCTGCTGATCGTCTACATGGTGGTCGTCACCTTTATCGCGGTGCGCGCCATCGTCTATTTCCGGGCGGGCGTTCCCGAGGGCTTCGGTGTCGCGGCCTATAACACGCCGGTCAACATCGCCTCGCCGATCGTCATGGCCTTGCTGCCCGTCGTCGGAACGACGACATTCACCCTGATGTGCGTCGACAAGATGCGCCGCCAGCTGCAGGTCGTCGCGACGACGGATTACCTGACCGGGCTTGCGAACCGGCGCACGCTCGAGGAACGCGGCGAAGCGCTGATGGCGCGGGCGCGCGACGGACGCGGCCGGTTTGCCGCCGTCGTCTTCGATCTCGACGGCTTCAAGGCGGTCAACGATTCATACGGCCATGCCGGCGGCGACCAGGCGCTGATCCATGCGGCGGCGCATCTGCGCACGGCGGCGCGCAAGAACGATGTCGTGGTGCGCAGCGGCGGTGAGGAATTCGTCATGCTCCTCGACGATGTCGATGAGGCGGGTGCCACGGCCATCGCCGAACGCATCCGCTTTGCGATTGCCGCGAAACCCTGCGCGGCCGGCGCGTCGACGATACCGCTGACCGTCTCGGCCGGCGTGGCGGTCCACCGGCCGGACGACCGCGAATTCGATGCCGTGATCCTGCGGGCCGACCGCGCGCTCTACCGCGCCAAAATGGCGGGCCGCAACAGGGTCGAAGTCGCCGACTGACGGTGCTCAGGCCCGCGTCGAAAGCTGCCCTTTGCGGCGCGCATAGCCATAGGGGATCGGCACGACGGTCGCATCCGTGCTGCGCTGCACCGGCTCGATGGCGCGGCCGGGGCTGCGGTGGGCATCCTGCAAGGCCGTGATGAAGCTCAGGATCTTGTCGGAACGCTTGGCGCCGGTTCGGACGATCAGTTCGAATTCGCAATGATAGCGAAAGACCGAGGGCATGATCGCCTGGAGCTTGCGGGCGGCGACCAGATGATGCGCGGCGTGGTCGGGCAGGAAGCCGATATATTCCCCGGACTGAACCAGAAGAAGCTGCTGCTCGATGCTTTGCGCCTCGGCCTGGACGTTGCGGAAGCGGATGTTGTTCTCGTGGGACTGATGCCAGTAGCTGCGGGAGGCGACCGCATATTTGTAGATGTCGTCGCCCGGCGCCGTGGCCTTTCCGAAAAGGGGATGGCCCTCGCCGCAATAGAGGCTGTTCTGTTCGATATAGAGGGAGATCGCCTCGATCCCGCCCGGCTTGTTCGGAAAGCTCCCGAGCGCGATATCGAGATCCCCATTCAGGATGCGGGACTGGAAATCCTGCGGCGAGCCCTGCAGCAGCGACAGGCGCACGGCCGGCGCCCGCGTCCGGAAATTCGAGATCGCCATGCCGAATTTCAGGCAGGGGTCGCTGGCGACGCAATCGACGACGCCGATGCGCAGCTTGCCCCTTAGGTCGCCCTGAAGGTCGGCGATCTGGTCGGTGAAGGTGTCGAAGGTGGACAGCAGCGCCTTGACGGATTCGGCCGCCTCCGCACCCCGTTCCGTCAGCCGGAAGCCGCCGCGCCCGCGCTCGCAGAGCCGGAAGCCCAGGCGGATTTCAAGCGCCGATATCTGCGAGGAAATGGTCGAGAGGCTGACATTGAGTTCGGCCTGCGCGGCGGCGAAACCTTTGTTCCGCACGACCACCTCGAAGACCCTCAGAAGGCGAATGTCCGCACCGCTTAACTGCATGTCGCTCCCTCGCGGCTGACCGATGCTTTTCGAGATTGACCGGCGCCGCTCTTTCGTAGGATTATGAATGCATTCATAAATGAGTCAATTCATAAAATTGAAGGACCACAGGCGCGATGGCCGGTTTACGCGACAGGAAAAAATCGGACTTGCGCCGCCGCTTCATCTCGGTCGCCGGCGACCTTTTCCGGCAGAACGGTTTCGAGCGCACGCGCATGGAAGACATCGCGGCGGCCGCCGATGTGGGGCTGGGGACGGCGTATAACTACTTTTCCAACAAGGGCGACCTGCTGCTGGCGATCGCTTCCATCGAAGTGGAAAGCATCACCGAGAAGGCGCGGATTTCACTGGCGAAATCCATTCCCGACATCGGCACGGCCATCGACCGGCTGATCGCCGCCTACTTCGATCATTCGCTGGAATTCCTGGACAAGCCGATGTGGCGGGCGGTGATTGCGCTTTCCATCCAGCAATCCGATACGGAAGTGGGCAGGCGCTATTCCGAGCTTGACGCCGCATTGGTGAAGCAAATCCATGACTTGCTGCAATCGCTTCAGAGATCGGGACAGATCGCCGTCGGCGTGGAAATCCGCTGCGCGGCGGAGCTGATCTACAACAATCTCACGACGATGTTCAACGAGTTCATCAAGCGCGACGATTTCAGCATTGCCGAGATCAAGGAGACGATCCGGCGGCAGAACCGGCCGGTCGTCTATTACCTGTCGGGCGGGGCCGCTCGATAGAATCCACCCGGCGCTTGCTCCAAACGCGCCGGGCGAGGCATGGCGCAATCAGCCGAACTGGGACCAGCCCCAACGCCCGTTGAAGGCTTTCGCGTGGGCCTGAAGCTCCGGGCTGAACTCGGCGCGGAAGTCGGGAGCGGCGAGCGCCGCCCGAAGGAGGGCGACGCCGAGGACCAGCGGCTTCAGCAGCCCCTGCGGCGAGCACTTGTCGAGCGAGTCGCCGGGCGTATGGTTGAAGTTCAGGTAGCTCTGCTGAATGCTCAAGGACGGAATGCCGGCGGCGCCGAAATTGGTGAAATCGGTAAAGCCGGGGCCGTGGCGCAGCAGCGGTTCGACCGCGGTGCCGGCAATCGTCTCCTCGACGAGCGCGCTCCAGCCCGGACCGCCGAGGATATCGACCTGATCGTCCCCGATGGTCATGCCGATGCAGTCGTAGTTCACCATCGCGACGACATTCTTGCCCTCGGCCAGAAGCGAGGAGATGTAGGCCTCGCTGCCGTGCATCCCCGTCTCGTGCGACCCCCAGCTACAGAAGTGGATGGTCCGCTGCGGCTTGCCGGCCGCGGCGAACGCGCGCGCCAGTTCGAGCACCGCGGCGCAACCGCCGGCATTGTCGGTCGCGCCGGAGCTTTCCGGCACGGTGTCGTGGTGCGCGGAGACCACCACCACCTCGTCGCGATGGACACCTTCGAGGATGCCGACGACATTCTGCGAGTGGCCATCGAGGGCTTCCCCATCCAGCGTGATCGTCAGCGTCGGCAGCCGGCTCGTCACGATCCCGGTCATGTCGCGATGGCTGATGACGAAGCAGGGCGGCGCGGGAACCCGCGTCGCATCCTTGAAATTGTAGAGGACCGTCGGCACGCCCTGATGCCCCGGAGAGGCGGTGAAGATCACCGCGCCCGGCTCATAGGAGCGCAGCCGCTCGAACAGCGCCGTATCGGGATAGTCGACATAGACGTCGCGCGATACGAGCAGGGCCTTGCCGCTGAGTTCGCCGGCGCGCTCCAGATCGAACGGCGTGGCGCGTTCGACATAGGCGACCTCCAGCTCCTTGCCGTGCACCGCGCCGGCGCCGGTGAACGAAACGCCGGTGCAGGCCAGCGGCCGCCCGGCCGCGCGGATTTGCACCTTCCGCTCGGTCCAGCGTCGAATGGGAAAGCCGCGCGTCTCGGCCGTCAGCCCGTAGGAGGTGAGCTTGTGGATGAGATAGTCTGCCGCCGCCTGTTCCTCGGCAGAGCCTGCCACGCGCGGCCCGATGGCGGTCAGTTCGACGATATGTTCAAAGCCGATGTGCTCGTCGAACATTCTATGCGCCCTCGACCAATGCGACGAAGACCTTCTCGGTCGGCTCGATCGTCACCCATTTGCCAACGAAGCCCTTGGGGATGAAAAAACTTTCGCCGGCGCCGAATTCCCTGCGGGCGCCCGTCCTATCGACGACCGCGACGCGTCCCTTCGCGATCACGCAGATTTCGTTATAGGGCCAGGCTTCGAAGGAGACCTCGCCGGGCTCGCCCCGCCAATAGCCGCCGAACGAACCGCGCTCGGTGGCAAAAAAGCGGAACTCGGTCTCGCTCCAGCCTTCGGATGCGGTGGCATAGTCGCTGAGCGCCGGCGAAAACGGCGTACCGCCTTCCGCGGAGATTGGCACGATCGAGGCAATGGACATGGGTCTTTCCTGTGTCTGATGTCGTTGAAAGGGGAAGGGGCGGGCGCTCAGGCGGCGGCACCCCTGGCGCGCGTGAAGCGGTCGAGGACGTTCTTCACGATGCGGCAAACCTGAGGATCGCGGACGGAGAGCGCATAGGGCCATTCCGTGCTTCCGCCGTTGAAGACCTCGCCCTTGCCGCGGCGGAAGGTGGCGATCATTCCCGCGCCCAGCATGCCGCCTTCATGGATGTAGTCGGGAAGCTCGTCGCCCAATGCTTCGGTCAGATCGGCCATTTCGGCTTCCGGCGAGCCGAGCGAGACCATCCCGCCAAACCGGTCCTCCTCGCCGCGGACGGCGGGGCAGACGGCAAGGATTTCCAGCGTCTCCGGGGCGCCGTCCTCGAATGTCGGATAGGGCAGGCCGCGCCGGAACGTGAACTCCACGGCGTCCACCTCGAAGGCGGCGAGGAAGGTGGGGGCGGCGCCCAGGAGGTCGCCGTAGTAGAGGTCTGTTCCCTCGAAGGCCCAATGGTGCGGGCGGTAGATGGTGAAGCCGCCGGAGCTGCGCGGCGCGCAGACGCCGTAGCGGGTCATGACGCCGCCCATGCCGCTCAGGCCCATGGTCGATGCGCCGGGGCGCCCGACCGAGCGGGCCTCCCAGACGGTCGTGGCAAGATGCGGCGTCTCGCTGGCCACGGGGTCGAGGGCAGGCAGGCGATAGCAACATTGCTCCGTGCCGTCGTCGCTCAGCCGCACCTGCCAGAGGAAATTGCCCGCCAGCCGGGCCAGTCCGCCGCCGCGATCGACGAAGGCGTCGACGGCATCGCGCATCGCCCATGTCCAGTATTCGTCATGGCCGACGATCACCGCGCAGTCGTATCCGTCGAGGGCCTGTGGGTCGAAGTGCAGGTCGTGCTGGGTCAGGTAGTCGATGGCGTAGCCTTCCTCCTCCGCCCAGAGGGCGAAGAGGCGGTCGTAGGTCGCCCATCCGGCGTCGGCGTGATGGCGGCAATAGCCGTTGTGCCGTGCCCATTCGTAAGCCGCGTAGCGGGGCATGCCGCCGACGGGCAGGGCGAGATGGTTCGCCTCGCGCGGCACGCCTTCCGGCTTGCGCAGCATGCCCCGGCCGATCGGCCGCTGCGTGGAAACGATAGCGGATGCCGGATCGGCGCGCGTGTCGTCGCCGAGGCCGCGATAGAAATTGGCCCCGCCCCAGTCGTTGTAGGCGAGAAGCGTGCTCGTCGGAAGAATGAGCGCGATCTTGCTGGCCCGATGACGGGGAGCCTTGACGATGAAGAAATGCTCGCGTTCCCACACCTCGCCGGAGGCAAGCGTTGCGCTCAACGACACGAGATGAAAGCCCGGAACGGCATCCTCCGGGATCGGCCACGTCCAGCCGACGGGCCAGCCGCAGCCCGCCGCATAGGCGTCTTCCGGGGTGGGGGCGTTTTCGACGTGGGTGATGTTGACGGACGCCACGGTTTCGGGATGAAGCCCGTCCCGCAGGAGCGTCAGCTTCACCTCAGGGATGGTGCCGCTGATGTGAAAGCTGACGGACTCACCGGGGAGGTAGGAGAATTTGTCGGTATAGACCCAGGCTTGCCGGGCCGCTGGATCGGAAGAGGGGCGCTCGGAGGGCCAGCTCTTGGCCGACCATGCAAAACCGGGCTTCAGAGGGGTGGTTTCAGGCGTCATGATCTTTTCCAATCGCCGTGATGACAATGGGTTGCCGCGAAGGCTTGATGTTCGCGGCAACCGTTCCGGCTCTTCCTCAGGCCACTTCGCGGTCGTTGCCGCCGAGCCGGTCGTAGGCCGGCCGGTCGGCGCTGCGAAGCCGCAAGGCGGAGACGACGCCGGCGAGGATGGCGAGCACCGCCGCCGCGACGATCAGCCAGTTCACCATGCCGGTGGTCGCCGTCAGCAGCGAGAGGTCCGAGAGGACGACGATCGTCACCGCCGCAAGCCCGAGGAAGGCAAGGCCCGGCGCGATATAGGTCTCGAAGACGTTCGGATTTCCGGCCTGACGGGCGAGGAAGACGGAGATCGCCACCGAGCAGACGGTCCAGAGCACGATGATGCCGATCAGGCCGAGCGCGGTGCCCCAGAGGAGCAGGCCGAGATACGGATCGACGTTCAGCCCGACCGTGAGGCCCAGCACCACGATGGAGAGAGCCGACTGCAGCGTTCCGGCGACCCATGGCGACTTCGTTCCGGCGCTGGTGCGCGCGAGGGCTGCCGGCAGCAGGCGTTCGCGGCCCATGACGTAGAGGTAGCGGTTGCAGACATTGTGCAGTGCCAGCAGGGCGGCAAACGCGCTGAAGAGCAGCAGCACGCTCATCACTTCCACGACGACGGGGCTGGTATATTTGGTGAAGAGGTTGACGATCAGGTTGACCGGATCGGCCTTCGCGAGCGCCTGGATGTTGTCGGCGCCGTAGGCCATGGTGATGACGAAGGTGACGGCGCAATAGAAGAGCGCGATGAAGCCGACGGAGATGAAGGTCGCGCGGCGAACGGTCTTTGCGCCGCCGCTTGCTTCCTCGCTGAAGATGGCGGTCGATTCGAAGCCCATGAAGGCGCCGACGACAAGGCAGAACATGCCGCCGAGTTCCGGCCGGGCGAGATAACTCGGGGCGAGAATGTCGAAGCGCGGCGGCTCCGCGCCGCCCTGGATGAGGACGGACCCGCACAGGATCAGGAGGACGGCGATTTCGGCAATCAGCACCGTCATCAGGACGCGGGAGCTGGTCTCGATGCCGCGATAGCCGAGATAGCCGACGGCGATCAGCGCGATGCCGGCGAAGGCCCACCACGGCATGGTGAAGCCGAAGAGCCGGTTGCTGAGTTCGGCGGCATAGACGCCGAAGGCGCCGTAGGTGCTGATCTGCAGCGAATTATAGGCCACCATCGCCAGCATGGCGGCACCCGCGCCCGGCATCCGGCCGAGGCCGCGTGTGATCACCGCATAGAAGGCGCCGGCGTTTCTGACGTAACGCGTCATCGCGGAAAAGCCGACCGCGAAGAGACCCATGATGATGCCGGCCACCATGAAGCCGCCCGGAACCGCCGCACCGCCCACCATGAAGTGGAGCGGCGTGACCGCGACCACCAGGGTGAGAGGCGCAAGGGCTGCAAGAACGGTGAACACCAGGTGGGACTGGCTCATCGAGTTCGAGGCGAGCTGCCCGGCCGCCGGTTCGTCGACGGCCGTTGCGTTGAACGGTTCGCTGGTCGCATTTTGTGTCATGTCTGGTTCCCGATTAGAATTCTTGTTATCAGCGACTTTGACACCGGCCCCCCACCGCTCAAATCTCAAGTTCCAACAGCAAGCTTCGGACTTTTTCGAAGTTTCCACGGACGAGGCCCCGCGATGGTGGTTTCCATGTTTCAGAAAAGAGGGGAAGCGAAATGAAAAGTGGAATGAAGCGCCTGCTGCTATCGGCGATGCTTTGTCTCGCCGCCGGCATTGCCGAAGCGGATGTGGTCAAGGTCGGCGTGGTCGCGCCCTTGTCCGGCCCTTACTCGCTGTTCGGCAAGAACATGCAGCTCGGCATAGAAGCCTGGGTGGCCGAGCACGGCAAGTCGGTGGGCGATCACCAGATCGAGTTCGTCTATCGCGACGAGGAAAGCCCCGATCCGGCAAAGGCGAAGGCGCTGGCGCAGGAACTGGCGGTCAAGGAGAAGGTGCAATATCTCGCCGGCTTCTATTTCACGCCGAACGCGATGGCCGCCGCCGCCCTGCTCGACCAGGCAAAGACGCCGATGGTCGTCATGAACGCCGCCACCTCCTCGATCGTCGAGAAGAGCCCCTACATCGTGCGCACCTCGTTCACCATGTGGCAGAACACGGTGCCGGCCGCCAGGAGCGCCTATGAGATGGGATCGCGCAAGGTCGTGATCGCCGTCAGCGATTACGGCCCCGGCATCGATGCCGAAACGGCCTTCAAGAAGACCTTCGTGGAGGCTGGCGGCAAGGTGGTCGAGGCGATCCGCATTCCGCTTGCCACCACGGATTTCAGCCCGCTGATGCAGCGCATCAAGGACGCCGGCGCCGACACGATCTTCGCCTTCCTGCCGAGCGGCCCGCCGACGCTCGGTTTCGTCAAGGACTATATCGGCAACGGCCTGAAGAAGGCCGGCGTGAAGCTGATTTCGACCGGCGACGTGCTGGCCGAACCGGACCTTCCCAATCTCGGCGACGCGGTGATCGGCGCGCTGTCCACCTATCATTATTCCGTCGCCCATGATTCCGAGGAGAACCGCGCCTTCCTCGCCAAGCTCGCGGAGGTGGGCGCCAAGCCGAACGAGGTCGTCATGACGTCGGTTGCCGCCTATGACGGCGCGCGCGTCATCTATGAAATGGTGAAGGCGACGGACGGCAAGGCCGATCCTGAGAAGGCGGTCGCGGCCGTCAAGGGCATGTCGTGGACGAGCCCGCGCGGCCCGGTCTCCATCGACCCGAAGACGCGCCACATCACCCAGAACGTCTATCTCCGCGAAGTCGCCAAGGAAAACGGCACCTTCATCAACAAGGAGATCAAGACCTTCGACGCCCAGCCCGATTGGGGTCTGGCGCACTGAGACAGAAGAGCCGGGATGCGGTGGCATCCCGGCCCTTTCGTTCAGCTTCGAAGCAGAGGCTCGATTTCGGCTGCAAAGCGCAGCAGCGCGCCATCCTCTCCCGGCCGCGCGACGATCTGGAGGCCGCAGGGGAGCGAACCGGCAGGCACCTTGAGCGGCAGGGAAATGGCCGGAAAGCCGGCCATGTTGAAGGGCGCGGCATAGGTCATCAGTGCCTCGCGCACCATGCCGCTCCATCCGCCGATCGTCACCGAGGACTGGCCGATCCGCGGCGCGACGCAAGGGACGGTCGGCAGCATCAGGAAATCGACCTCTTCCATCAAATTCCGCAGGCGGACGGCGAAGGCGCGGCGGGCATCCTGACAGACGAAATAGTCTTCGAGCCGGACGGACTTCGCGCGCTCCAGCCGCTCGCGCGTCTCCGGCTCGTAGGTCGCCTCGATCGTCTCCCGGCTGTTGCGCCGGTAATGTTCGACGCTCGCCTCCGTCAGCACGATTCCCGCAAAGGCGGCGAAGACGCCGTCGAACAGTCCGGCATGATCGATTTCGCGGGCCTCGTGCGCGGCCGAAAGCGAGGCGACACCGCGGTCGAATGCTTCCGCGACGGCGTCCTCCAGCGGAACTGGCGGGATACCCCGGATGATGCCGAGCCTTGCCTTGGGGCGCGGCGTCTCGTTCGGATAGAGCCCGAAGGCGCGGGAAAGATGGAGGACGTCCGCGACCGCCGCGCCGAGCACGCCGGCGTGGTCGAGCGTCGGCGCGAGCGGGAAGATGCCGGCCGTCGAAAGCCGGCCATGGGTGGGCTTGAAGCCGGTAACGCCGCATAGCGACGCTGGAATGCGGACGGAGCCGCCGGTGTCGGTGCCGATGCCGGCGGCGACCACGCCGGAGGCGATGGCGACGGCAGCGCCGCCGCTGGAGCCGCCGGGGATACGCGTTTCGTCATGCGGATTGCGGGTGTCGCCGAAATGCGTGCTGGCAGTGGTCACGCCCCAGGCGAATTCGTGCGTCGTCGTCTTGGCGATGACGATGGCGCCTTGATCGCGAAGCCGGCGAACGGTCTCGGCGTCGGCGGCCGGCCTGTTGTCGAGATAGGCGGCGGACCCGTAGCGGGTTTCCATGTCCTCTGTGTCGATCAGGTCCTTGACGGCGACGGGGATGCCTTCGAGCGGCCGGGCGCGGCCTTCGCGCCACCGCTTTGCGCTTTCCGCCGCATCGCGCAGCGCGCGGTCGCTGCCGATGGCGGCAAAGGCGTTCAGCCAAGGATTGACGTCCTCGGCGCGGCCGATCGCCTGCCGCACCAGTTCCTCCGGCGTCCCCTGCCCGGTCGAGAGCAGATGGAGCATCGCGCCGATGCCGAGGCTTTCGGGCGCGGCGCTCACCAGATGCTCCTCAGAAGCGCGACGAGCTTTTGCGGGGCCTCAGTGCCGAGGTCGGCGACCTCGTTCGGATAATTCTTCTCAAGCAGCGCTGCGACCGCCGGCAGTGCCGCCACTGGCAGGCCGAGCGTGCCGATGCGGTCGGGCAATCCGAGCGTGCGCACCGCGCCTTCGATGCGGTCGGCAAGGGCTGCCGCAGATGGCGCAAACACCGTCAGCTTGTCGCCATAGAAATCCGCGCAGGCGCGGATGACGGGCGCCAGCGTGATGCAGGAGGTGACGCTGTGCGGAAGGCCGTAGGTGCCGCCGAGAATATGGCCGATGCGGTGGCTGAGGCCGTAGATGACGGAGGCGGGGTAGAAGTAGCACTGCCACGCCGCGAGCTGAAGCTGCAGCAGGTCGTCGCGGGTGACTTTTCCGGTTCGCAGGGCCTCATCGGTTTCGACGTCGGCCGGCCAGCGTTCGAGGATGGACAGAAAGCGCTCCGCGCCGCTTGCCGCGAGAATGGCGTGCGGATGGTCCTTCCCGACCTTGCGCATACCCTCGACGGCATGGTCGATGCCCTTGACCGCCGACGACAGAAGAAGCGTGCGCGGCGTGCCCTCGACCAGCAGCGGGTCGATGACGATGACCTTCGGCGTCGTCTGCCGCACGGCGTAGCTGCGCTTGAACTTTTGGCTGCCGTCGGTCTCGGTGACGCCGAAATAATGCGAAAACTCCGAGCCGGAGAGCGTTGTCGGCAATGCGACGATCGGCAGATACCGGCCGGTGCGCTGCTGATGGAAATGCGAAACCGCCTTGGCGGCATCGAGAACCGAGCCGCCGCCGAGCGCCAGGATCGACTGCGCGCCGGCCTTGATGGCCTCCTCCAGCGCGCCGCGGACGGCGACGTCGGGGGCATGGGCGGGCAGGTCCGTCACCAGACCGGCCGGGCGGTCGAGCTTCGGCTGAATATGGTCGCGGTAAAGCGGCAGCAGCGATTCGGTGGTGAACACGACCGGCCGCTCGATGCCGTAGTCGCCAAGCCGGCCGATGGCGTCCGGCAGCACGTCCCGACCCCAGATCACGGCATCCTGTGGCAGGCATTTCAGCTCATTCATGGGTATTCGTCCTTTATGGGCTTTCGAGGCCGGGTGGGGCCTTCAGGACCCTCTCTGGCCTGCCGGCCATCTCCCCCACAAGGGGGGAGAAGACTCGCGGCATCGCCGCAGGTTAAGTCCCTCCCCCTTGTGGGGAGGGGTTGGGGAGGGGAGCCGCGCAGCAATCAATCCGCCAGAACCGGCGTCGGGGCCGGGCGGAAGGCGAGGTGGCGTTCGATTTCCGCGCGGCTCGGTTCCAGCGGTTCCGGCAGGCAGAGGGACTGGCCGAGGTCTTCGCGGTCCTCGTCCACGGTGAAATCGCTCGGCGTCGAGACGGCGCAGATATGGCCGTCCGGGTCGCGGAAATGGAAGGTCTTCGAGTAGATGGCGTCCTGAATGCCGGACACCTCGACGCCGGCCCGCTTCAGGCGCTCGCGCTGATCGGCAAGCGCCGGCTCGTTCTCGACTTCCAGCGTGAAGTGATGCGAAAGCCCGGTTCCGAGCCGTCCCGGCACGTAGCCCGGCAGGCCGAAGAAGGTGATGACCGAGCCCGGCGAAAGGTCTTCGTCGCAGGCGTAGTAGTAGTGCGTGCCGCCCTTCTCGTCGAGGTAATCGGTCTTCTTGATCAGGCGCAGGCCGACCGTCTCGACGAAGAATTTCTCCGTGCGCTCGGCGTTGCTGGAGATCGAGGTGATGTGGTGGAAACCGCGCAGCGCATAGTCGTCGGTGATCGTCGGCAGCGGCGCCGGCCAGGTTTCCGAGGCGACGGAAAGTTCGCTGCGGCCGCCGACGAGGTTTTCCGCCGGCTGGTGCTTGAACTCCGAGCCGAGCACGGTTTCATCATGGCCGAAGCCGGGTTCGGAGGTGGCGATTTCGATGATCGCGCCGTCCGGGTCGCGCAGATAGATCGCGTGGAAATAGTTGCGGTTATAAGGGCCGGTGACGTGGATGCCGAGGTCGGTCAGGCGGCGCTTCCACTTCAGCAGCCCGTTGCGGTTCGGAACGTGCAGCGCGAGGTGATGGTTGGTGCCGGCGCCCCAGCGGCCCTTCGGGTCGCCCACACGCGGGTTGGAGACGGCCGCGGCCACCAGCGCGGGATCGGTGAAGCCTTCCTTCGGCATCATGTAGAAGATCGGGTTCCACTCCAGATAGGTGATCGTCTGGGTGCGCGGCAGTTCCTCCGCATGGCTGTGGAAGCCGAAGGTGATGATCGGCAGCCGGCCGTCGAGGTGGCTGACGGTGCGCTTGACGACCGGAAGCCCGAGCACCACGGTATAGAAATGCTCGATCCTCCCGAGGTTCGAGCAGACGAAGGTCTGGCTGTTGACGCCGTTGATGATCATCTGATTCATGCTTTTAGCCTTTCTTGTTGTTCTGGGCTGAGCGACTGTTCCCAGTATGGCGGACTTCCGATGTGGGCGATGACGGCCGCGGAGAGCGCGCGCACCTTGCGCGCCAGGAAGCGGTTCTGCGGATAGACGATGGAGAGATCGTCGGGCACGAGCTGCCAGTCGAGGTCGACGATTTCCAGTTCGCCGGCCTCGATGGCCTTGTGGGCGATGAAGAGGGGAAGGGCGGCGATCGCCACGCCATCCTTGACGGCGGCGAGCTGGATATCGCCGCTGTTGACCCGCATGCGGCTCTTCGGCGTGATGCTCTTGAGGTCCGAGCCCTTGCGGAAGATCCATTCCGACTGCGGCGTGATGTTCGCGTAGCTGACGGCGTAGTGGTTTTCGAGGCTTTCGAGCGTATCGGGCTTGCCGTTCTCGGCGATGTAGCGCGGCGAGCAGACCACGACGCGGTTGCTCGGGCCGAAGCGGCGGGCGATCAGCGCGGAATTTTTGAGCCGCCCGATCCGGATCGCCATGTCGAAGGAATCGCCGACCAGATCGTGCATGCGGTCGGCGGATTCGATCTGCAGGTCGATCAGCGGATTTTCGCGCAGGAAGGCGGAAAACACGCCGGTCAGGTGTAGCTGGGTGAAGCTGACGGGGGCGGCGATGCGGATGGTTCCCGAAAACTCGTCCTGCCGGTCGCTGACCTCTTCGGCGGCGACCTGAAACTCCTCGACGATCTTCTGGCAGCGCTCGAAGAAATATTTGCCGCTGTCCGTCAGCGACTGCTGGCGCGTCGAGCGGCTGAGCAGCCGCACGTTGAGCGCCGCTTCCAGCGCGCTGAGGCGCTGGCTGACGACGGACTTGGAAACGCCGAGGCGGCGGCTTGCTTCCCGCATGCTGCCGGCTTCGACAATGGCGATGAACGTCGTGATGACGTCGATCCGAAGGTTGGCGGGTCTCATGCCGCCTCGCATGCGTTGGTGAGCATTGCGCCTCCCTTTCCTTCGTTCCTCAACCTGATGAACACTATAAAGCCTGCGTCTGGATCGAATAGCCGGACAAACAAGGACACAGTATCTCGGCGGAGCGGACACTGGATGGCATCGCGCGAGTGCCGCCGAAAACGCCGAACGCCGCCCGGTCGGCCATGGATCGGGCGGCGTTCGATAGCATTGCGGATACGGTCAGATCCGGCCGGATTCGACGATCTGCTTGAGGAAGGCGCGGGTGCGCTCCTCCTTCGGATTGCCGAATATCTGCTCCGGCGGCCCCTGTTCCAGCAGGCTGCCTTGCTCCAGGAAGACGACGAGGTTCGACACCTCGCGGGCGAACTGCATCTCGTGGGTGGCGAGGATCATGGTCATGCCTTCCGCCGCCAGTTCGCGCAGGATGTCGAGCACCTCGGCCACCAGTTCCGGGTCGAGCGCCGAGGTGATCTCGTCGAGCAGCAGCGCCTCGGGCCGCATGGCGATGGCGCGGACGATGGCCACGCGCTGCTGCTGCCCGCCCGACAGTTGATCGGGATAGTAGCGGGCGCGATGATCCAGCTTGACGCGTTCCAGCAGCCGCATCGCCCGCTCCTCCGCGACCGCCTTCGGCTCGCGCAGCAGGGTCCGCGGTGCGAAGCTGACATTTTCCAGCACGGTCATGTGCGGGAAGAGGTTGAACGACTGGAAGACCATGCCGACGCGGCGGCGCAGCGCGTTGACGTCGACGCCGGGGCCGGAGACGATATCGCCGCCGATGGAGATCGTGCCGCTGTTGATCTCCTCCAGCGAGTTGATGCAGCGCAGCAGCGTGGATTTTCCCGATCCCGACGCGCCGATCAGGCAGACGACCTGATGCTTGCGCACCTGCAAGTCGATGCCCTTGAGCACTTCGATGGCGCCGTAGTTTTTTCTAAGGTTGGAAATGTCGATGAAGGTCATCTCTTATCTCCCCCTCGATCTGCGGGCCAGCAGGTGGTCGACGAGGCGCGTCTGCGGAATGGTGAAGATGAAGAACAGGATGGCGACCACCGTCACGGAGGAGAGGTTGAAGCTGTTGGAGGCGTAATATTTCGCCTGGTTGAACGCGTCCATCGTGCCGATGATGTTGACCAGCGCCGTGTCCTTCTGCAGGCCGATGAAGGAGCTTAACAGCGGCGGAATGACGTTGCGCACGGCCTGCGGCAGGATGATGTAGCGCAGCGTGCCGAAGTAGCTGAGCCCGAGCGAGCGCGCCGCCGACCATTGCGACGGGTGGATCGACTCGATGCCGGAGCGGTAGGTCTCCGCAACATAGGCGCTGTAGGTGGCCGTCAGCGCGACGATGGCGAAGAACACCGGCGGCAACTGGCTGACGACGGGGATGTTTGCGAGCGGCAGCCCGAAGCCGACGAGATAGATGACGATGACGGCCGGGATCGCCCGGAAGAAATCGATATAGGCGATTGCCAGCACCCGGATCGGCGCGCCGGCGCTGCCCGGCAGCATCCGGGCGATGGCGAGCGCGAGGCCGAGGACCATGATCAGCGCCTGCGAGACGAGGGCCATCATGACGTTGACGAGAAACGCCGCCGAGATGTCCTTGAGGCTGGCGACCATCAGGTCCCATTGCAGGAAGGTCTTCTGCACCGTGCCGTTGTTCATCGTCACGAGCGCCACCATGGCGACCGCGATCAGCAGCGCGGCGCAGAGGCCGAAGGTGATATAGCTCTCGTGGCGGGCATGGGCGGAGCTGGCGCGGGCCTCGATGACGAGGCCCGCATCGACCAGGGCATCGCTGCGGCGCGATGCCCGGACCGCCGTCAGGGCGAAGTAGAGAAGGCCGAGGCTGCCGGCGATTCCGGCAAGATTGAACGCCCGGCAGAATTGCTGAAGCCCCGGATCGGTCGCCTGATTTAAACAGGCGCTGATCATAAGCTGGGTGACGGCCGCCGTGGCGATGCTCGCAAGGAGCGCGCCGTAGGCGAGCGGCCGGCTCGGCTGCGGGGGTGACAGGGAATGGACGGGGGCCGTCTCCTCCAGAAGCCCGACCGTCATGTCACTTGATCTCCCAGAACGGAATGGTGTCCGGATTGCCGCCGAACATCGGGGCGAGGTAGTCTTCGGTCATCTTGCCGAGCGTGCCGTCGGCCTTCAGGTCGCCGACGACCTTGTCCACCGAGGCCTGGTTCGCCGTCCCCTTCGGCATGACGATGCCGTATCCCTGATCGAGCTTGAATTGCGCCGGCACCACCATGCGGCCGTTGCTGGCCTTGACGGAGGCGAGCGCCAGAGCGGTGTCGGTGATCACGACGTCGACCTGATTGGCGGCAAGCGCCGTGAACATGTCGGCCATGCTCTGGTACATGGAAGGCTGAACCTCCGGCTTCAGCGTGTTCACCACCCAGTCGGCGCCCATGTTGCCCTGCAGCACGCCGATGCGCTTCTGGCGGAGATTGTCGGCGGTGACGCCGCTGTCGGCCTTCGTGGCCACACCGAGGTTCGAGCTGAAATAGGGCGTCGAGAAATCAAGGATCGCGCGGCGCTTGTCGGTGATGGTGACGCCGGCCATGGCGATGTCGTAGCCGGTCGCAGCCCCTGAGATGAACTGATCCCAGGCCATGTTGTGGACTTCGAGGTGATGAACGCCGGCGCGGTGCGCGATCTGCGCGGCGAGGCAATATTCGAAGCCGGCGTTGATGTCGCTCGGCGTGCTGCCGATCCACCAGCCGGGATTGGGCAGCACCGTGCCGACGACGAGCGTGTCCTCTTTCACCGGCTTGAAGCTGACGCTTCCCGCCTCGCCGGCCAGCTTGCAGTCACCGAACTGAGCAGCACCGTCCGATGCGGCAAAGGCGCTCCCCGCAAAGGCAAGGACTGCACCGGCCATGATTGTCGCTAATTTCATACGAACCTCCCATTCGCATCAAGGCGTTGAATATGTTGGTAAAGCTAGAATTTTTCCACGAAGAGCCGCAAAATGGCGTCGAGCTGGCGCGGATCGGCCCTGAGCTCTTCCGGGTGCCATTGCAGGCCGATCACCAGATTGCCGTCGCAATGCTCGATCGCCTCCACCGTGCCGTCCTCGGCGCGGGCGGCGACCGCAAGCCCCTTGCCGAGGGTCTGCACCGCCTGATGATGGGCCGAGCGGATATCGATCTCGGACGACGCAAAGGCCGATGCCAGGCGCGTGCCGGGTTCGAGGCGGACGGAATGGTCGCTGAAGGCAAGCTTGTCGGCCGGCTGGTAATGTTCGCCGGCCGGCTCCAGATGCTGCACGAGGCTGCCGCCGAGCGCGACGTTGACGACCTGCATGCCGCGGCAGATGCCGAGCACCGGCGTTCCGGCCGTCACCGCGTTCTGGACCAGCGCGATCTCGAACCGGTCGCCGCGGTCGTCGGGCGAGGTGGCGGTGTCGGGCTGGCGCTCGGCGCCGTAGAGATCGGGATGCACATCGTCTCCGCCGAGCACGACGAGCATGTCGAAGCCCTCAAGGGCTGCCTCCGGGGACAGCGTGCGGCTGAGATTCTCCATGCGGACGGCGTCGATCCCCGCGGCTTCCATCCGCGTGACCATATTGGAAATGAGGCTGCCGCCCAGACAGGTGAGCTGATCCGGGATATGATCGTAATCGAAGGTGGAACAGGAAATCAGAGCGCGTGGACGTCTTTTCGTGGATGACATAACGATGTCCTGTGAGGTAAGATCTAAAACATATAACATATAGAGGTTAAATGCAACAGGCTTTCCTTGCGCCCATCGAAACAGGCGGCCGCAGCGCCCCGGAGGTGATTTTCCGGCGGCTGAGCGAAGCGATCGCCACCGGCGAACTGCAAGCGGGCGACCGGCTTCCGAGCGAGGCCGATCTTGCCGCGCTGCTCGGCGTCGCGGTGATGACGCTGCGCCGCGCGCTGGAAATGCTGCGCGACGTCGGGCTGATCGAAACGAAGAGAGGGCGGCAGGGCGGCAATTTCGTCAGCCCGCGCGCCGGCGATCACATTGCGCGGCTGGCAAAGAAGATCAGCTTCACGCGGCAGGAAGTCCGCGAGCTGACCGACTGGCGCCGCGCCATTTCCGGGGAAGCCTGCTATCTCGCCGCCGAACGCGGCCTTCCGCCCGAATTCGAGGCCGTCGTGACCGCCGCGGACGAGTTCGACCGTTTCGTCGTCGACCTCTCATCGATGCGCGTCGCGGATGCCAAGCTGCATCTGGCGATCGCGCAGGCCGCCCATTCGGCGCGGCTGCACAAGGAGGAGGCGGAAATCCAGGTGGAACTGAGCAAGCTCGTGCTCTCGGTTCCCTATTCCGACCAGTTCCGCTTCACGCTCACCGGCCTCCACGACAATATCCTGAAGGCGCTGACGGCGCGCGACGCGGAGCTTGCCCGCGCCGAACTGCTGATCCACGTCGAGGAAACCTTCAACTGGTGCATCGCGCTCATCCAGAAATGACATGGCCAAGGAAAAATGGCCGGCCCGCGATCCACGGGCCGGCCATTTTGTTTCGAAGCGGCGTTAAGGCCGATCAGAATTCCGACCATTCCTGCTGGACGGCGGCGTTGCCGTGGCTGCGGTAGGCGGGGGCCGCCTTCTGGCTGCCGCGCGCCATCGCCGATGCGGTCCGGCGCAGGGCCGCGACGTCGGGCGCCGCCTGGCCGGTATCGCCTCCCAGCCTGAAGTTGGCGATCATGTCGCGAAGGCGCACGGCCTCCGAGGCGAGGGTCGCGCTTGCGGCATTGGTCTCCTCGACCATCGCGGCGTTCTGCTGGGTGACCTGGTCCATCTGGTTGACGGCGGTGTTGACCTCGCTGAGCCCGGTCGACTGCTCCCGCGCCGAGGTGGCGATCGCATCCATATGCTGGTTGATCGAGACGATGAGGTTTTCGATCGTCTTCAGCGCGTCGCCCGTCTCGCGGACGAGCTGCACGCCGCCCTGCACTTCGACGGAGGAGTTGCGGATCAGGTCCTTGATCTCCTTGGCGGCTGCCGCGGAGCGCTGGGCCAGTTCGCGGACTTCCTGCGCGACGACGGCAAAACCCTTGCCGGCCTCACCGGCGCGGGCTGCCTCGACGCCGGCGTTCAGCGCCAGCAGGTTGGTCTGGAAGGCGATTTCGTCGATGACGCCGATGATGCTGGAGATCTGGTTGGACGACTGCTCGATCTTCTGCATGGCGCTGACCGCATTCGCGACGACGACGCCGGAGCGCTGGGCGCTTTCATTGGCCTGCACGGTCACATGACGCGCCTCTTCGGCACGCTTCGACGAATTCGACACGTTGACGGTGATCTGGTCGAGTGCGGCCGCCGTTTCTTCGAGCGATGCCGCCTGCTGCTCGGTGCGCCGCGAAAGGTCGTCCGCGCCGCTGCCGATTTCGCGCGTGCCGGTATCGATGGCGGTGGCCGACGCCGAAATCGTCTTCATCGTTCCGGCAAGCTGCGAGACCGCATCGTTCAGGTCGTTGCGCAGCGGTTCGAAATCCGGTGCGAAGGGTTCGTTGAGCTGGAAGCTCAGATCGCCGGCGGCAAGCCGCTTCAGGCCGGCGGCAAGGCCGGCGGTCGCTTCGGTGAGACGCGCCTGTGCGGCGGCCTCTGCCTCGCGGGTCAGCCGGGCGCGGTCCGCCTCGGCGCGGCTGCGGCTTTCCTCGGCGTCCGCCTGGAGCTGCAGGTTGCTGATGGCCGCCTGACGGAAAACCTCGACGGCCTTCGCCATTTCGCCGATCTCGTCGCCGCGACCGGCATCCGCGACGGTCAGTTGCGTGTTGCCGCCGGCCAGCGCCCGCATGGCGCCGGTGATGCGGCCGATGGCATTGGCGATGCCGGCGATGCCGAAATAGGCCGCGCCGCAGACGAGAAGGGCGCTGACGCCGAGCACGGCGGAAAGCAGCGCCAGCGTCGTGCGGAAATCGGCGCGGTTCTGTGCGGCGGCATTGCCGGCCAGCTCCTTGTTGAATTTGACGACCTTGTCGACGTTCGCGGCAAGCTCGTCGGCGATCGGGCCGAGATCGTTGTCGAACGTATCGCTGGCCTTCTGCTTCTCGCCCGCCTTCATGAGCGCGAGCAGATCGTTGCCGACGGAGACGTATTTGGCTGCCGTCTCCTGGATCTTGGCATAGGCCGCGCGCTCGATGTCGGTGTCGACCTGGTCGGCGTATTTGGCAACCGCCTGGGTCAGGTCATCCTGCTTCGACTTGATCTTCTTCTCGAAGACGCCGTCGCCGCTCTTGCCGCGACCCATGACGAAATCGCCATAGGAGCCGCGCAGCGAATAGCGGGCGATCTGAATATCCGTCGCCTCGGACACGCCGGGCAGGTAGCGGTCGGCGAAATCCGCGGCGTTCTCGTTGAATTTGCTGAGACTGTGCAGTGAAATATAACCGCTCAGGGCGAAAAGAACCGCGATGATCGCAAATATGCCGATCATCGACGTTTTAACGTTTGGACGCTTCATGAAAACCTCGTGACAAAGGAGGCGACGCGCCCGCTCGCGTGCCCGGTCGTTATTATGGAGATACGTTGAGAGGGAGCATCATGCCGCCAGACCGCCGTTCATCGGCGTGCCCTCGACTTTTCCGCGGCAATTAACAGCCGGATACGATTTAATTTCTATTAAATTGCGCTGCGAATAATCATGAGATGGGGCAAAAAATGCTGGCGGATACAACATCTTGCCCCGGCAAGGCGGCCGTTAACCTCATTTTATCTTTTGCCGTGCCTTTCGCTGGGCGAAAGCCTTCATGGGGCGGCGGGGACGTGCCTTACGATTCGGGTATGTTCTCGCGGAAGATCACCTGCAGCCGCGGCGGATGGTATTCGAACTTCCGGTTGAGAATGGTGTTCTTCAGGATGGAAATGGCCTCGCGCGCTTCCACGCGCGGATTCTGGTCGATGACGGCATCCATCGTGCCGTCGAGCAGGAAGCGCTTGGTGCTGTCCGTCAGTTCGTGGCCGACGAAGATGACCGAGGCGGCAAGCCCGGCTTCCTGCAAGGCTCGGCCGATGCCGGCATTGCCGGCGCCGATATTGTAAATTCCGGAGAGATCGGGGTGGCGCTTCAGCAGCGCGACGGCCTCCTCGTAGGCGCGCTGCCGGTCGTCGCGGATTTCGCGCAGCTCCACGACTTCGAGATTCGGAAACTCCTCGGCGACGACGTGGCGGAAGCCCATTTCCCGTTCCTCATGGCCGCGATAGGAGAGGGAGCCCGCAAAGAGCGCGATCTTGCGCCTTTCGCCCTTGCCGAGAAGTCGCGCCAGCAGATAGCCGGCGAGCCGCCCCGCCGCGCGGTTGTCGATGCCGACATAGCCGAGGCGCGGCACATGGAGGATATCCGAGACGAGCGTGACGACCGGCACGCCGGAGGCGGACAGCCTGCGCATGGCCTCGCGCACCGTCGGATGGTCGAGCGCGATCACGCCGACCGCCTGCGTGGCGCCGGCAAGCGCGTCGAGTTCCCGCGCAAGGCTGTCCGGGTTGAAACCCTCGATGGAATGGACGTGCACGTCGACGCCGTCCTGAAGTGCGCCCTGATTGACGATCTGCTCGACGAGATTGGCGATGAAGGTGTTGGTGCCCGCCGGCAGCACGAAATCGAGGCGGACAGGGGAAACCGCGCGCGGCGCGTCGTCGTCCGGCTCGGGAACATAGCCAAGCCTTCGGGCCGTTTCGAGCACCGCCTTGCGGGTCCGCTCCCGCACGCCGTCGCGATTGTTCAGGACCCTGTCCACCGTCGCCGAGGAAACGCCGGCTTCGCGTGCAATGTCCATCAATGTCGAACGCAAGACCCGTCCCCTCGCAAGAATGATGGAAAATGATGTATCGGCATGTGCGTCAAATACAAGCTGTAATCCTGGCTGTCATCGTCTTTTCTTCAGGGAATCGCGGGCAATTCGCTGCCGCCCGACCCCATCATTTTCCATCATTCGCCTGTCTCTTCAACGCATTCAGACGCGGAAGGTGTAAAAACGTCATGCGGAAAGATGTTATTTGATTGATTATGATGTTGACATTGAGTGGCTTGTCCCTCACCACTCCTCATGTTGACGGGGGTGGAGATCGGTCGGCGAGGTGCTCGGCCTTTGAGCGAACATGTCAAAGAGGAGATCAATATGAGCGAAAACAAGGGTTTCGCGCCGGACCCGCAGGTGCGGGCGCGGGATTTCAGGATCGGCTGCATCGGCGCCGGCATGATCATGGCGGAATGCCATCTGGCCGCTTACAAGGAAGCCGGCTTCCCGGTCGTCGCCATCGCCTCGCGGACGAAGGACAAGGCTGCCGCCGTCGCCGGGCGCTGGGGCATTGCCACCGTCCACGACACGCCGGATGCGCTGATTGCCGATCCGAACGTCGAAATCCTCGACATCGCCTTTCCGCCGGACCAGCAGCCGGCGCTGATCCGCAAGGCGCTGGCACAGCCGTACATCAAGGGCATCCTGGCGCAGAAGCCGCTGGCGCTGACGCTGGAAGACGCCATCGAACTGCGCGACGCCGCCGCAAAGGCCGGCAAGATCCTCTCGGTCAACCAGAACATGCGCTACGACCAGTCGATGCGCGTGCTGAAGCAGATCCTCGACGGCGGCGAACTCGGCGCGCCGGTCCTCGCCACCATCGAGATGCGCGCCATCCCGCACTGGCAGACCTTTCTGGAGGACTACGACCGGCTGACGCTGTCCAACATGAGCGTGCACCATCTCGACGTGCTGCGCTTCCTCTTCGGCGATCCCGACACGATCACCACGCTGACGCGCAAGGACCCGCGCACGACATTCGAGCACAAGGACGGCATCACCGTCTCGACGCTGAGCTTCCCGAGCGGCGTCATGGCGGTTTCGATGGAGGATGTCTGGTCCGGCCCGCGCGAGGAAGGCTTCGACAGCGACATTTATATCAAGTGGCGCGTCGAGGGCACGGATGGCGTCGCGCAGGGCACGATCGGCTGGCCGGACGGCTCGCCCTCGACGCTCACCTATGCGTCGAAGAAGACCACCGGCGGCAAGTGGGTGTCGCCCTCCTGGGAGACCATGTGGTTCCCCCATGCCTTCATCGGCGTGATGGAGCAGCTTCAATATGCGGCGAAGACCGGCGAGCCGCCGGCGCTCTCCGTTGCCGACAACGTCAAGACCGTCGCCCTGATCGAGGCCGGCTACAAGTCGATCGCCGAGGGCCGCACGGTCAGGCTTTCCGAAATTTCGATCCGTTCATGAACAACGAGGGAGGATTCTCATCATGATGCAGACTGGTATTTTCACGGGCTATTTCCCGTATGCGCTGGAGGAAACGGCGAAGAAAATCCGCGCGCTCGACTTCAACACCATCCAGCTCGACATGCACTTCAAGGATATCGATCTCTCCGCCGGGCAGATCACCAGGGAGAAGTGTGTGAAGGTGCGCGAGACCTTCCGCGACCATCACCTGCCGATCTCCTGCATTTCCGGCTACACGAACATCATCCATCCCGACAAGGCCGAGCGCGAGCGCCGCGTCGGTTACCTCAAGGAAATCATCCGCCACGCGCAATATCTCGGCACGCCCTACGTGATCTCGGAAACCGGCACCTTCAACACGGAATCCGACTGGGTGTATCATCCGAAGAACAAGACGGAAGAAGGTTTCGAGGAGTGCCGCAAGGTCATCGCCGATCTGGCGCAGCACGCCTATGACCACGGCGCGGTCTTCCTGCTCGAAACCTATGTGAACAACGTCGTCGGCTCGGTGGAAGAGACGGTGAAGATGTTCGCGCAGGTCGATCATCCCGGCCTCGGCCTGCTGATGGACCCGACCAACTATTTCGAGACCCACAACATCGACCGCATGGACGCGATCCTGAACCAGGTCTTCGATACGCTCTCCGACAAGATCAAAATCGCTCATGCGAAGGACGTGAAGCGCTCGGGCGACGACAAATCCGAAAAGCACGCCGATATCGGCGATGCGGATGCGCTCGAAAGCCACACCTTCCGCGGCGTCGGCGAAATCGAGCTGCCGGCTCCCGGCCTCGGCTCGCTGAACTACGATCTCTACCTGAAGCGCCTCAGCCGCAAGCACCCGAACATTCCGATCATCATCGAGCACCTCGACGAGAGCGATGTTCCGCGCGCCAAGACGTTCCTCGACGGCAAGCTGCGCGCGCAGGGCCTTTGACAACAAAGCGGCCGGGCTTCGGCTCGGCCGCTCCACGACAGACTGGCCTGCCGGGCAGGCACGGAAAGGAAGAACAGGATGGTCGAACTATACGGGCAAGCGAGGTCGCGCCGCGATATCGCCGCCAGCGCAGGGTCTTTTTCGCAATTCGCCGGTGTTCGGCTGATGACGCTGTCCGACGGGCTGGAGCGGGGCATCCGCATGCTCGAATTCCGCAGCGGCACCGGCCTTCGCTTCACGGTGCTGGCGGATCGCGCGTTCGACATCGCCGATTGCGAGTATCGCGGCATGGCGATCGGCTGGCATTCCCCGTCCGGTTTCCGCCATCCGGGGCTGCATGAATATGAAGGCGAGGGCGGGCTCGGCTGGATGCGTTCCTTCTCCGGCCTGATGATCACCTGCGGCCTCGACCACATCCTCTTCATGTATGACGAACCGGCCGACCACTACGTCTACAAGCCGAAACAGACGGTCAGCCACTCGATCCACGGCCGTGTCGGCACGATCCCCGGCAAGCTCGACGGCTATGGCGAACGCTGGGACGGCGACGACTGTTATCTCTGGTGCGAGGGCACGGTGACGCAAGGCACCGTCTTCGGCGAGCATCTGGCGCTGAAGCGCCGGATCGAGATCAAGGCCGGCACCAACGATATCCGCATCACCGACAAGGTCGCCAACCGCGGCTTCTATCGCACGCCGCATATGTATTGCTATCACATCAATGTCGGCCATCCGGTGCTGGCGGAAGGCTCGCGCTATCTTGCCCCGGTCCGCGATGTGGTCTGGGCGGCCCATGTCGGCGCGGATTACGAGAAGCAGGGCGTCGGCTACCGCACCATGCCCGCGCCGCAACTCGGCTTTCACGAGCAGGTCTGGCAGCACGAGATGGGCGCGGACGAGAGTGGCGAGGTGCCGGTGGCGCTCGTCAACGACCGCCTCGGCATCGGCTTCGAGGTGGTGACGCGCAAGGAGCAGTTCCCCTGCATGTATGAATGGCAGAACCTGCAGGCCGGCCAGTATGCGGTGGGCATCGAGCCGTCGACCAATCACGTTCTCGGCCATGGCGCTGCCCGCGAGCGCGGCGAGCTGATCTGGCTCGAACACGGCGAGGAGCGCCGCTACGACACCACCTTCCGCATTCTCGGCGACGCTGCGGCGATCGCGGCAAGCGAGGCGCGCATCGCGGCGATCGCCAGCCAGCCGGCGCAGGAGTTTCCCGCACCTTCCGGCAACCATATCCGGCTGGAGGGCCGCCAATGACTGTTTCACCGAATTCCGCCCTGTCCGTCGCCGGCAAGGTCATTCTCTATACCGGTGCGGCCGGCGGCCTCGGCGCCGAGACGACGCTGCGTTTCCTGCGCGCCGGCGCAAAGGTGGTCGCGGTAGACAACGACCCGGTGAAGAATGCCGCGCTGGAGGTTGCCGCGAAAATGGAGGGGCTTTCGGGGCTCCTCGTCGCGGCGATCGACCTTTCCGATCTGGCGGCGCTGCGCACCTCGCTCGAAGCGCTGTCGAAGAAGGGCGGCGGTTTCGATATCGTCATCAACAATGCGGCGATCTATCCGTCGAAGCCTTTCGAGGACTATTCGCTGGAGGAAATGCAGAAGGTGCAGCGCATCAATGTGGATGCCGGCATCGTCTGCGTGCAGGTGGCGCTGCCGCATATGCGCGAAAAGGGCTGGGGCCGCATCGTCAATATCGCCAGCGTCACCGCCTATGGCGGCTGGGCGAATCTTTCGCCCTACGTTCAGTCCAAGGGCGCGCTGATCGGCCTGGCGCGCGCCTGGGCGCGCGAGTTCGGCGCTTACGGGATCACGGTCAACGCTGTTTCGCCGGGCGCCTTTCCGACCGATGCCGAAAAGATCCATCCCGACCCCGAAGGCTATACGCGCTTCGTGCTCGACCATCAGGCGATCAAGCGGCGCGGCGATGCCGGCGATATCGCAAACGCGCTGATGTTCCTTGCCTCGGATGCCGCCGGTTTCATCACCGGGCAGACGCTCAATGTGGACGGCGGCTGGGTGATGAACTAGCGCCGGTTGCGCGAATGTGCCATTCGTCGGTAACGGTCGCCAACAGGGGAGTTTTGAGTGAGCCAGCAATTCTATCTTGCCGTCGGGTCGCTCAACAGGGAGGCGCCCTATTTTCAGGGCGCGCGCGGCGAAGGGATCACCATCTACGCCTTCGACGAGGCGCGGCTGGAATGGGGCCGCCTTGCCGGAACGACCACGGTGGACAACCCGACCTTCCTCGCCGTCGATGCGCCGGCCGGCGTCGTCTATGCCAATTCCGAGGTGTTCGGCTGGCATGAGGGAACGGTCAGCGCCTTCCGCTTCGACGCGAAGGAAGGAACGCTTTCCTATCTCAACAAGCAGCCGACGCTCGGCAGCATCGCCGCGCATAATATGGTGACGCGCGACCGGCGCTTTGTGCTGGTCGCCAATTACGCGATGGGATCGGGCGGGCCGGACCAATCGGTCGCCGTTTTCCCGCGTCTTGCCGATGGCGGCCTTGGACCTGCCGCCGCGTCGCTGCGGCTCGACGGCGCGCTCGGCCCGGCCGCTGACCGGCAGGAACGTCCGCATGCGCATATGGTGACGGAAGTGCCGGAGGGCGGCGGCGTGCTGATCGCCGATCTCGGCCTCGATCTGGTCGCGGAGTATCGGCTGGCGGAGGACGGCACGCTGTCGCCGGTCGCATCCGTTGCCGTTCCGGCCGGCGGCGGTCCGCGCCATATCGCGCAGCATCCGAACGGCCGTTACGTCTATGTCTCCAACGAGCTTGCCTCGACCGTGTCCGTCATCCGTAGAGCGCCGGGTAGGCTGACGCTGGAGCAGACCGTTCCCACCGTGCGGTCCGGCGTGCAGTCCCATGCCGCCGATATCCATCTTTCGCCGGACGGCCGCTTTCTCTATTGCTCCAATCGCGGCGATGACAGCATCGCCTGCTTTGCCGTGGATGGGGAGACCGGTGCGCTGACCCTTCTGGATATCGTTTCCTCCGGCGGTGCGACGCCGCGCAATTTCGCGCTGACGCCGGGCGGCCGGCACCTGCTGGTCGCCAACCAGAACGGCGACGCCATCGTCATCTTCCGCCGCGACGAGGAGACCGGCGCGCTGACGGAGACCGGCAAACGCATCGAGATCGGTACGCCCGTCTGCGTAAGGCCCTTCGCCCTGTGACGGAGGAAAAGCCGTCTCAGAGAAAAGGCCGCCGCAAGGGCGCGGGCGTGACCATGGCGGACGTGGCGGCGGCGGCCGGCGTCTCCATGCAGACCGTTTCGCGGGCGCTGCGCTTTCCCGACACGGTGACGCTGGAAAACCGCAAGCTGATCGACGAAGCGATCCGCAAGACGCATTACGTCCACAATCTCGCCGCCAGCCATCTGGCCTCGCACAAGAGCAATACCGTCGCGGCCGTCATCCCGACGCTCTCGGCCTCGGTTTTCGCCGAAACCATGCAGCATTTCTCCGAGGTGCTGCATGACGAAGGCTATCAGATCTTTCTCGGCAACACCGATTATCGCCTCGACCGCGAGGAAGAGGTGATCCGCAGCCTGCTCGGCCGCCGGCCGGACGGCGTGTTTCTGATCGGCGCGCATCACAGCCGCGCCAGCATTGCGCTCCTGAAGCGCGCCGGCATTCCGGTGGTCGAAGGCTGGGACATGACCGACAAGCCGATCGACCGGCTGGTGGGTTTCTCGAATTCTGCGGCGATCGCGGAAATGGCGCGGCACCTGGCGCGCTCCGGCCGCACCAACATCGTCTTCGCCGGCGTGCTGCGCAAGGGCGACAGCCGCGCCGCCGAGCGCCGCGACGGTTTTGCGCAGGCGATGGAGGAGCTTTTTCCCGGCAAGGCGCCGCGCATTTCCATTTCGCGCGACCTGCCGCTCGTCATGGCATCCGGCTCGGACATGCTGCGCAAGGCGCTTGCCCGCTACCCGGAAGCGGATGCGGTGATGTTTTCCTCCGACATTCTCGCCTCCGGCGCGCTGCAGGAGAGCATCCGCATCGGGCTGAAGGTGCCGGAGCGGCTGGCGATCACCGGTTTCGGCGATTTCGAGCTGGCGCGGCACCTGATCCCGTCGCTGACGACGGTGGCCGTGCCCTCCGCCGAGATCGGCCGCGAGGCCGCCCGGCTGCTGCTGGAGGGAATGCGCGGCATCCCGTCCGAGCGGACGCTGATCGATATGGGATTCAAGCTGATGATCCGTGACAGCGGCTAATCAGCCGGCAATCTCCGGCCGGTGCTCGAAATCGGTCAGGATTTCGCAGCCGTTTGCTGTTACCCGCAGCATGTGTTCCAGCCGCACGCCGCCGACGTCAGGGTCGAGCGCCGTCGGCTCCACCATGACGACCATGTTTTCCTTCAGCGTCTCGCGCTCGTAGCCGACGAGGCGCGGCCATTCGTGCACGCCGGTGCCGATGGAGTGACCGGAATGGTGCGCATAGCTGTAGCCGTTGCGGGTGATAACCGCTTGCAGGCTCCGGTCGAGATCGCCGATCACGACGCCCGGCCGGACGGTCTCGATGGCAAGATCGAGCGCCGTCTGCGCGGCGGAGAAGAGCTTGCCGAAGCCGGCGGAAGGCGTGCCGATCATGGCGGAGGCGCAGCTATCGCCCCAGTAGCCGGCGACGCGCGGGGCGAGGTCGCAGATCAGCGGGTCGCCCTTTTCGATGACGCGGTTGTTGGGCCAGCCCATGAATTGCGCGGTGCGTTCGCGGCCCGAAATCAGGTCGCCGGTGACCGGCAGGCGCTCGCCCGCGCGCGTCTCCATGGCAAGGCGGATGGCGGCGAAGGCTTCGAGTTCGGTCATGCCGGCGCGGGTCGCGGCAAGAAACGCCTTCTGTCCGGCCGATGCCGTCAGGGCGGCTTCCCGCAGCAGGCCGATTTCGGTCGCGGTCTTGATCGCCCTCTGCCGGCGGAAGGCAGGTTCGACGGAGACGGTGGCGCTGCCGTCGATGAGGCCGGCGATCGAGGCGGGCAGAGCGTGCCGCTCGACGGCGATCCTGCCGCCGACGCCGAGGCGCGCAAGCAGCGCCCTGGCCTCCCGCAAATAGTTTTCGAAAATGTCGGTCGGCTCCCGATAGGAAAAGCCGGTATAGGGGACGATGGTGTCCGCCCAGCTTGCCGTACCGGCTTCGAGATTGGTGACGAGCAGGCCGGTCTCGCCATTGGCGCCGACGATGCCGAGGCTCGGGCCGCCGGCGAAGGGCGAGGGGCCGGCCTCGATGCCGCAGACGTGGCCGAGCGCGTAAGCCACGCCGTCCGGGCTGGTGAACAGGCCCCAGTCGGCTCCCGATTCCCGGATGGCGGCGATGGTTCTGGCGAGCCGTTCGTCCATGGACTCTCTCCTCAAATAAGATTGCGGATATGCTGGTCGCGACCGTAGGCGGCAACGAGCACGAGAATGAGAACGCCGAGCGCCGACTGAACCAGCGCTTCGGAAAGGCCGAGGCCGATGAGCAGCGTGCGCAGCTCCAGAAGGACGACCGCGCCGGCGACCGTGCCGACGAAGCCGCCGCGACCGCCGATCAGCGCCGTGCCGCCGATCACCACCGCCGAGACCGTCTGGAACAGATAGGGCGTGCCGACGGTGGCGCTGGAGGAGCCGGTGAAGCCGAGAAGCAGGATGCCGGCGAGTGCTGAGAAGACGGCGCTGAGCGCAAAGGTGGTCATCCACATGGCGACGGGGCGCACGAGCGCGAGTTCGGCGGCTTTGAGGTTGGAGCCCAGCGCATAGAGCCGGCGGCCGTAGACCGTGCGTTGCAGCACGAACAGGCAGCCAAGCGTCAGGACCACGGTGAAGGGGATGAGCCAGGGGAAGGGCAGCGGCCCGATAGTGCCGCCGAGCGAGACGAAGCTGTTGATGAAGGGCGGCGCCGAGCCGGTCGGCAGGCCGCGCGTCCAGATCTGCACGCCGGCCTGCACCACGGTGCCGACGCCGAGCGTGACGATCAGCGGATGGATCGACAGCCCAGCGGAAAGGCCGCCGGAAATCGCGCCGATGACGGCGGCAAGCGCGATCACGATCAGGAAGGCGATGAGCGCCGGCGTGCCGCCGCCGTAAAGGCTGGCGAAGACCACATTGGCGAAGCCGATGACGAAGGGGATCGACAGATCGATGCCGCCGAGGATCATCACCAGCGTCTGGCCAAGTGCGGCGATGGCCAGCAGCGAGGCGAGGATGAGCATGGCGCGCACCGAAAACAGGCTGCCGAAGCCCGGAATGAGCAGCGTTCCGAGCAGGAACACCAGCACCACGCCGGTAAAGGCGATCAGCGCGCGATTGGAGGCGAGAGTCTTCATCGGCTTTCCATCCATGTCTGGAACCGTGCTTTCAGCTTTTCCGAATTGAGGCAGACGGCCAGCACCAGCACGGTGCCGTAGGCGGCCTGCAGCACGAAGGTCGATACGTTGAAGGAAGTCAGCATGTTCTGCAGCAGGAAGATATCGGCAGCGCCGATGAAGGCCGCGGCCAGCCCGCCGACGCCGCCGGCGAGGCTGACACCGCCGAGCGCCGCGGCCGCGATGGCGATCAGGGTGTAGCCGGGGCCGATATTGGGATCGCCCGAGCCGATCAGCGCCGTCAGCGCCAGCGCTGCGACACCCGCGATCAGGCCGCCGAAGACATAGGAGAAGAAGCGGATGGCCGGCACGTTGACGCCGGCGGTATAGGCCGCGCGGTCGTCGCTGCCGGTCGCCATCAGCAGTTCATGGAAGGGAAGCCGCTTGAAGCCGAGCCATGCCAGCACCACCAGTCCTACGGGAAGGAAGGACAGGGGCGAGGCGAGGCTGGAAAGCCAGCCGGGCACGCTGCCCGAGGGCGAGGGCAGCACGGAAAGCGCAAGGCCGCTATAGATCAGGTAGGTCGCGAGCGTCGCGACGATCGGCTGGATGCGCAGGATCGCGGCAAGGAAGCCGTTGACGGCGCCCGATGCCAGCCCGAGCAGCAGGGCGGCGGGAACGATGATCCAGGGCGAGGATATGCCGGCATCGCCGATCAGCACCTTGATGAGGATGACGTTGATCAGCCCCATCAGCGGGCCGACCGAGACGTCGATCGAGCCACGCCCGGCCAGAAACGGCAGCGTCGTCGCCAGTGTCGCCAGAAGCAGCGGAGCGGCGAGGCCGAGCACCGCCGGCCAGTTGCCCGGCGAGAACCGCACCGGATTGAGGAAGACGTTGAAGACGACGAGCACGACGAAGAGGATCGCCGCGAGCCGGGTTTCGCCGCGCGCCCGGAAGGGCGGCTTCTTGAGTGTCACGGAACCGGCGCTCATGCGTGGCCTCCTTCCTGGCCGAACATGGCGGCCATCACGCCATCCATCGACATTGCCGCGCGGTCGAGAACGGCGCTGCATTCGAAATCCCGGAAGATCGAGACGGTGTGGCAGAGCTGGAGAATTTCCTCGATCTCGCTCGAGAGAATGACGAGCGCGATGCCGTTTTCCGCCGCCAGCGTGCGGAAGGCGTCGTAGAATTTGAGGCGGGTGTTGAGGTCGACGCCGCGGGTCGGGTCGTTGAGCAGCATCACGCGCGGCTTCAGCGCCAGCAGCCGGGCCAGAAGCACCTTCTGCTGGTTGCCGCCGCTCAGCGCCGAGATCGGCGCTTCGGCGGAGGGATAGCGGATCGAGAGGAAATCGGTATAGGAGGCGAGTTCCTGCTTCAGCCGCTTGCGGTCGAGAATGCCGGCCAGCGAGAAGCGCGGCATGGCCGGAATGGCGAAGTTGTCGAGCACGGAGAGAACCGGGAAGATGCCGGTCGCCCGCCGGTCGCGCGGCAGGTAGACGACGCCGTGGCGTGCCGCCTCGTAATGATCCTTGTAGCACGCCGGTCCCCTGGCTCCGCCCTCGACGGTGATGGAGGCCTCGCGCGAGCGGCCAAGCCCGGCCAGCGCCAGCAGGAACTGTTCCTGCCCGTGGCCTTCGAGGCCGGCGACGCCGGTGATCTCGCCGGCGCGGATGGCGCCCGAAAGCGGCTTGCGGCCGGGCGCCAGCACGAGATTGTCGTAGCGGAGAACGATGTCGTCAGCCGGCATGGAACGCGACCCCTTCTGCCATTCTTGGGGCCATTTCCGGGGCCATCAGCTTGAGCAGGCGCGGGGCGGTGATGTCGTCGCGTTCCAGCGTTTCGACCACCTGCCCGCTGCGCAGCACGGTGACGCGGTTGGAAAGGCGGCGAACCTCTTCCAGCCGGTGGGAGATGAAGATCACGATGTTGCCGGCCGCCGCATAGTCTTCCATCGTTTCGAAAACGAGGTCGCGGTCGGCATAGTCGAGGGCGGCGGTCGCCTCGTCGAGAAGCAGGATCGAGGGCAGGCGCAGGAATGCGCGGGCGAGCACGATGATCTGCTGGCTGGCGAGCGGCAACTCGCCGGCGGTCTTGAACAGCGGGATCGGATAGCGGGAAATCCGCGCCAGCAGCGCTTCGGCGAGCGGCGCGCGCTTCGCCTTGGGGATGCGGCGCCGGAGCAGGCCGTCATAGCCGAGGAAGATATTGTCCAGCACCGAGCGATGCGGGGCGATCAGCACTTCCTGAAAGACGGTGGAGAGGCCGAGGTCGTGCATGTCGCGCGGGCTGCGCGGCGCAATCGCCCGGTCGTTCAGCCGCACCGTGCCCTCGGTCTGCGTGACCACGCCGGAGAGGATCTTGAGCATGGTGCTCTTGCCGGAGCCGTTTTCGCCGAGGATCGTGTGGATGCCGGGGCGAAAATCGACCGTGGCGTTGCGCAGCGCCAGCGTTTCCCCATAGCGCTTCGTCAGCCCGTCGATCTTCAGCCGGACGGGGCCGGTCTGGGCGGGGGCCGCGCCGCCGTTTTCGGCAACGACGCGATGAATGCGCGATTGCCGGGTCGTCGGCTCGGATGCCGTCTTTGTCGTGTCTGCCATGCGTCAGCCTTCTGAACAAAAGCGGCCGCAGCCGGAGTGACCGGCCTTGGCCTTCTCGGGAGGAAGGATTACTTCGAGCAGGAGGCCGGAACCTTGGAGAAGTCGTAGAGCGGGGTCGCCGCGCCATTGGTGAAATAGGCGTTGAGCAGCTCTTCCGGGAACGGGTCCTGCGGCGGGATCGGGAAGATCGCCGAGGAATCCGGCTTCATGCAGTCCTTGTACCAGGTCGGGAGGTCGGCCTGGGTGACGGTCGGCGTCGGCGCGATGATCGTGTTGACGATGGGCTTCTGGCCGTTGAGGATGCGCAGCGCCACGCGGAAGGCATTCTGAGCCGCGACGTGCGGGGAGACCTCGCCGCCGTAGAACTTGAAGCTGTCCTGGTTCTCATGCCAGTAGCCGAGCGCGTCGCCGGAGATGGAGGCGGCGATCAGCGGCAGCGGCCGGCCGGCCTGCTGGAAGGCTTCGGCGATGAAGCGGGCCTCGGAGCCGGTCGACCAGACGGCGTCGATCTGCTGCGGCGTCGTCGCCAGCGCCTGAAGGACGACGGACTTGGTCGTCGTGCCGGTCCATTCGCCGCTGACCTTGCGGACGATCTTGAGGTTGCCGCTTTCGGAGACGGCCTTCTCGAGGCCGGCATTTTCCTGCTGCACCAGCGGATGGCCGGCAATGCCCTCGACCTGCAGGATCGTGCCGCCGTTCGGCAGCGCCTTGGCGATGCCCTTGCCCATCTGGTAGCCCCAGAGGTTCTGGTTGTGCATCACGTTGATGGCGACGGGCGTGGTGACGGCGCCGGCCGAGGTGATGACCGGAATGCCGGCCTTATGGGCTTCCTCGATCACCGAATTCAGCGCCGTGGAAGAGCCGGCGATGGTGGTGATGACCGAGCAGCCGCGCTCGATGAAGGCGCGGATCTGCGAGATCTGCTGCGTGGTGTCGCCGTTCGAGTCCGACACGATGAATTCGGAGACGTCGCCGGCTGCCTTGGCGCCGTTGACGAGGCGGGCGAGTTCGTCGTTGAAGGTCACGCGCCACGGATTGCCCATGTAGGATTCTGAATGGCACCAGCGCCACGGCTTGGCCGGCGCCTTGAAGTCGGCGAACTGTGCCGGGCCGACGTTGATCGGGTCGGTATAGAGGCCGCGCACGCTTTCCGGCAGCGCCTGCAGCGCGTCGGCGCGGGAATCGGCATAGGCGGGTACGGCGGCCGTCGAAAGCAGCGCGGCCACGACCAGGCTCAGGCCGAAGCCCGATTCGAAAGTCTTCATGAATTCCTCCTGAGCGGTCTCCCTGACCGCGGTAAATTTTACCAGTGAAGTCCTTATTCACGATTATGCCCGCGGTCAATGCGTAGTTAGCGCTAATTTGAAATTCGTTTGAAATTGCCAGTATTTGGCGTGTTTTCGGTGGGTTGCCACGAAAAATAGTTAGCGCTCACTATGGACAGCCCAATTTTTATCGATATGTTCCGGCCATCGCAAACGCATATCGAGAGGACGATTTTTCATGGGCATCTTGTCGGGCATTCGGGTGCTGGACTGCTCAATCGCGATGGCAGGCCCCTTCGCGGCCCAGCGGCTGGGAGACCTCGGCGCGGACGTCGTCAAGGTGGAGCCGACGACCGGCGAATGGCAGCGCCACGTCGCCGCCGGCGGCGCGGAAGGCAGCCGCGTCAACGTTTCCTTCCTCTCGCTCAACCGCAACAAGCGCTCGCTCGCCATCGACCTGAAATCGGAAGGCGGCAAGCAGGTGCTGCTCGACCTGGTGAAGTCGGCCGACGTGTTCCTGCAGAACTACCGTCCGGGCGTCGCCAAGCGTCTCGGCGTCGATTACGAGAGCCTGTCGAAGATCAATCCGCGCCTCGTCTACGTCTCCATTTCCGGCTACGGCGAGGACGGTCCCTATGTGAACCGGCCGGGGCAGGACCTCGTGCTTCAGGGCATGTCCGGCGCGATGCTGTCGGCCGGCCGCGAGGGTGAGGCGCCGACCGCCGCCGGCCAGTACCTCGTCGATGCGATCACCGCCTACACCGCCTTCGAAGGCGCGCTGGCCGCGCTCTTTCACCGCGAGCGCACCGGCGAGGGGCAGCTCGTGCAGGTCAACATGCTGGACGCGATCACAACGATCCAGATGCAAGAGCTTTCGGTCTTCACCGTCGGCGGCAAGCCGCAGCAGCGCTCCGCCGAGCCGCACGCCCATGTCTATATCCGCGCGCCCTACGGCGCGTTCGCGACCAGCGACGGCTTCATCATCGTCGCCTTCCCGAAGCTGAAGACGCTCGGCGAGGTGATCGGCGAGGACAGCTTCCTGACCATGGTCGACGAAATCGACACATGGGAGAAGCGCGACGAGATTTTCGCCAAGACCCGCGAGAAGCTGAAGACGAAGACCTCGGCCGAATGGCTGGCGCTGATGCGCGCCGCCGATATCTGGTGCGGTCCGGTCTACGGCTATGCCGATCTCGTCGACGACGAGCAGATCAGGCACAACGGCACCTTCGTCGAATATGAGCATCCGACCGAAGGCAAGGTGAAGACGCCGGGCTTCCCGATCAAGTTTTCCAAGACGCCTTCGGTTGTCGACCGCGGTGCGCCGGTCACGGGCCAGCACACCGAAGAGGTACTGAAGGAAGCGGGCTACGACGATGCGGCGATCGCCTCGCTCGTCGCCGCCGGCGCCGTCGCCAAGGGAGAGCTTTGAGCATGGCGACGACGATCAAGGCGCTGACCTGGGACCATCCGCGCGGCTATAACGCGCTCGCCGCGGCCGCCCGCCGCGACGAGGTGATCGCCGCCGGTCTCGATATCCAGTGGGAGAAGCAGCCGCTCGAAGGCTTCGAATCCCATCCGATCGCCGATCTTTGCGCGCGCTACGATCTGGTCGTCATCGATCACCCGCATGTCGGGGAAGCGGTGGCCGGCGATTGCCTGCGCTCGCTCGAAAGCGTCTTCGGTGACGACACCGTGCAGCAGCTCGGCGCCGACAGCATCGGCCCGTCGCTGTCGAGCTATCGCTATGCCGGCAAGCACTGGGCGCTGCCGCTTGACGCGGCGACGCAGGTGATGGCGCTGCGCGCCGATCATGTCGAGGGCGGGGCGCCGAAGACCTGGGATGCGGTGCTCGACCTGTCGCGGCGCACCGGCAAGGTCGCGCTGTCGCTGGCCGGTCCGCACGCGGCGCTGAGCTTTCTCTCGGCCGCTGCCGCCTATGGCGAACCGCCGGCGGAAGCCGACCCGGATGTGCTGGTTTCGGAGGAAACCGGGCGGGACGTCTACGAACTGATGGCGGAACTTGCCGCACGCAGCCCCGGCTCGGTGCTCTCGAAAAACCCCATCGGCATTCTCGGCCACATGGCGCGCGAGGATGACGTCATCCTCTGCCCGCTCGTCTACGGCTACGTGAACTATGCAGCACCGGGCGAGGGCGAAGGCCGGACCATCACCTTCGCGGATGCGCCGCGCCGCACGGCCGGCGGCCGTCCGGGCTCGACGCTCGGCGGCACCGGCATCGGCATTTCCAGGCGCTGCGAGCCGAGCCCGGAACTTAAAAGCCATCTCCTCTGGCTGATGAGCCGCGAGGCGCAGACCGGTTTCATTCCGGCCCATGACGGCCAGCCGTCGCGCCGGGATGCCTGGCACGACGCCGGCGTCAACGCCCGCTGGGGCGGCTTCTACGAGAACACGGCCGAGACGCTGGAGGCCGCTTACGTCCGCCCCCGCCACGACGGCTACATCGCCTTTCAGACCAAGGCGTCGGCGCTGCTGCGCGAGGCATATGAGGCGCAAAGCGGCGCGTCCGGCGTGCTTTCGCGACTGCAGGACCTCTACCGCGCCCACCGTCGGGCCGGCGAGGAGCGATAGGAGAAGACCATGACGGAAGACATCATCTTCGAGGTGGATGGCGCGATTGCGACGATCACCCTGAACCGCCCGGCCAAGCTGAACGCCGTGACGCCGGAAATGGCCGACGCCATCGTCGCGGCGGTCGAGGAATGCAACGACAGCGACACGATCCGCTGCGTGATCCTGACGGGCGCGGGTGAGCGGGCCTTTTGCGCCGGCTCCGATATCCGCGAACTCGACACCTATGAAACGCCCTGGCAGTTCCGCAACCGTCCCGACTATTGCGATGCCTTCCATGCGCTGCTGAAGCCGACGATTGCGGCGGTGAACGGCTATGCCTTCGGCGGCGGGCTGGAAACGGCGATGGCCTGCGATATCCGCATCGCGTCCGCCAACGCCCAGTTCGCGGCGCCCGAAATCAAGCTCGGCTGGATCGGCGGCGGCGGCATGGCCGCGGGGCTTGCGCATTCGATCGGCATGTCGAACGCGGCCCTGATGATCATGACCGGCGACCCGATCACCGCCGACAAGGCGCTGCAATGGGGCCTCGTCAGCGAGGTGGTCGACAGCGCGGACCTGTTGCCGCGCGCCCGCGCGCTTGCCGAGACCATCGCCTCGCGTGCGCCGATTGCCGCCGAGACGGCCAAGCTCAACCTCAAGGCCGCCGTATCGATGCCGCACGACAAGGCCGTCGAATACGAGCGCGACCTGCAGACGATCTGCTTTGCGACGGAAGACGCGAACGAGGGCCGGCGGGCCTTCAAGGAAAAGCGTCCGCCCGTCTTCCGGCGGCGATAGGAGCGGGCCATGAACTCTGCTCTTGCCGCCGTCAACCGGCTTTCCCGCCACCGCGAGGCATCGGTTCTGCTGATGCTGCTTGCGGTCGCCATCTATCTCGCCTTTGCCAGCGATTATTTTCTCTCGCCGCGCAATCTGCTCAATGTCGGCCGGCAGGCTTCGGTGGTCGCCATCGTCGCGCTCGGCCAGGCGCTGGTCATCATCGGCCGCGGCATCGATCTCTCGGTCGGCTCGGTCATCGGGCTTTCGGCCGTGGTGGCGGCGGTCTTGATCCGCGACACCGGCATGGAAAGCGTCGGGCTTCTGGCCGGGCTGCTGACGGGCCTTGCCTGCGGCACCGTCAACGGGCTGCTCTACACCCGCCTGAAGATCAATCCCTTCATCGCCACGCTCGGCACGCTTTCCGTCGCGCGCGGCATCGCGCTCCTGATGACCGGCGGCATTCCGGTTCCGATGAGCGGCTTTGCCGAGTTCGTCGGCGCCGGCCGCATCGCCGGCGTGCCCGTATCCTTCCTGCTGATGATCGCGCTTGCGGTCGCCGTGCACATCTTCGCGACGCGCACCGTGCGCGGCCGGGAAATCTACGCCATCGGCGACAATCCGAAGGCGGCGCGGCTGGCCGGCGTGGACCTGAAGGCAACGCGGCTTTTCATCTTCGCCTTCTGCGGCCTGCTTGCCGGGTTCGGCGGCCTGATCCTGTCCGGCAACCTCGCCAGCGCCGACCCCAATCTCGGCATGGGCTACGAGCTTGACGTCATCGCCGCCGTCATCCTCGGCGGCACGGCGCTCAGCGGCGGACGCGGCTCGATCGTCGGCGTCGTCATCGGCGCGCTGCTGATGGCGCTTCTCAACAACGCTTTCGTGCTGCTCGGCATCTCGGCCTACTGGCAGGTGGTCACCAAGGGACTGGTGATCATCTTCGCGGTGGCGCTGGACGGCCTGCAGCGCGGGGGCAGCGACGACTAATTCCTGTTCAATTGGAGGAGAACAACATGCTCAGCAAGATCCTGAAAACGACGGCTGCGGCCGCCTTCTGCCTGGCGGCCGTCTTCGGCACGGCTGAGGCCGGCGACCCGCCGCAGGGCGGCACGGTCGCCGCCGTCGAGAATACCAAGGGGCCGGTGAAGATCGCCTTCCTGTCGTTCCAGAACAATCCGTTCTGGGCGCCGGTGACGGACGGCGCCAAGGCCGCCAACGTCTATCTGAAGAATTTCAACGCCACCGTCGATTTCGTCGACCTCGGCAACGAGCTTTCCGCCGAAGCGGTCGTCGCCGGCATCGAGGGCGCGCTTGCCAAGCGCTATGACGGCATCGTCGTCGTGCCGATCTTCGACGGCACCGCGCGCATCATCAACGAGGCGACCGACGCCGGCGTGCCGGTCTTCAACATCGTCGCGGAAGGCGCCACGCCGTCCGAACGCCTCGCCTTCATCGGCCAGGACGCCACCTCCGCCGGCGAGCAGATCGGCAAGTTCATCGAGCAGAAGCTCGGCGGCAAGGGCAAGCTCGGCGTCATCATCGGCTATTTCGGCGCCACCCAGCACACCCAGCGCATGAACGGCGCGCTCGACTACCTGAAGGCGCATGACCCGAACATCCAGATCGTCGGCCCCTTCGAGAACAAGGACAAGGCGGAAGAAGCCTATTCGCTCGTCCAGAACATGATGACCTCCAACCCGGACCTGTCGATGGTCTATGTGACGGCCGGCGGCCCGTTCGGCGCGGCCAAGGCCGTCAAGGACCTCGGGCTTACCGGCAAGGTCGGCGTCGTCGGCTTCGACCACACGCCGGACAACATGGCCTATCTGAAGACCGGCGAAATGGTCGGCCTGCTCGATCAGGCGCCGTACCAACAGGCGCTCGACGCCAGCGTCATGCTCTACAACTACCTCGTCGCCGGCCAGGCGCCGCCCGCCAAGGTCATCCCGGTCGTCGGCAAGCTGCTCACGCCCGACGATGCCAAGTAAGGGATCGGAAAACGTGGCCGCTCTTCCCGGCTCCGAAGGCGAACCGCTCGTGCGTGCACGGGCGGTCGCCAAGGCCTTCGCCGGCAATGCCGTGCTGAACTCCGTCGATCTCGATCTTTATCCGGGCGAGGTCGTCGGGCTGCTGGGGGAGAACGGCGCCGGCAAGTCGACGCTGATGCATATCCTGTCCGGCGGCCTTCAGGCGGATTCCGGCACGATCGAGCTGGCCGGCGAGCCGATGCGCTTTGGAAGCGTCGGCGAGGGTATCGAAGCCGGCATCAGTTTCGTCCATCAGGAACTCTCCGTCGTCGGCGCGCTGTCGGTCGCGGAGAACCTGCATCTCGGCCGCTTCCCCAAGACGAAGACCGGCTTCGTGGACTATGCGACGATGCGCGCCGCATCGCGGGCGCTGCTGGACACGGTCGGCGCCGGCGGCATCGATCCGGCGCGGGAGGCGGGCACGCTGCGCGCCGGCGAACAGCAGCTCATCGAGATCGCCAAGGCCGCCGGGCGCAAGCCGCGCCTGTTGATCCTCGACGAGCCGACCTCGTCGCTGACGCCGCACGAGGTGTCGAGCTTCTTTGCCTATGTGCGCAAGGCCCGCGAGGCGGGCACCGCGATCATCTTCATCACCCATCGGCTGGAAGAGGCGCTCGCCCTCTGCGACCGGCTGGTCGTGCTGCGCAACGGCGCGATCGTCAGCGAGCGCAGGCCGGCGGAGACGACGCGCGAGCAGCTCATCGCCGACATGACCGGCAAGCCGGCCATCTACGATTACAAGCCGCGGCCGCTCGATGGGCAGCCGGTGGTGCTGGCGCTCAGGAACGTCTCGGACGGCCATCATCTTCAGGATATCAGCCTCGATGTCCGGCGCGGCGAAATCCTCGGCCTGTTCGGGCTGGTGGGCGCGGGGCGCACGGAACTTCTCGACGTGGTGCACGGCGTGCGCCCGCCGGTCGCCGGCGAGATCGCCTTCGAGGGAAAGCCTTTCCAGCCGCGCTCGCCGAGCGAGGCGGTCGGGCAGGGCGTGGCACTCGTTCCCGAGGGCCGCAAGACCGCCGGCATCCTGCCGCAGCATTCCGTGCGGGAGAATGCCGCGGTCTCCAGCCTGCGGAAATTTGCCGGCCGGTTCTTTTCCGACCGCCGCGGCGAGGCGGGCCGCATGGCCGACTTCTCGAAGAGCCTCGGCATCCGCATGGCGAGCGACCAGCAGCCGATCGCGACGCTTTCCGGCGGCAACCAGCAGAAGGTGATCTTCGCCCGCGCCCTCATGACTGAACCCCGGCTGCTCTTGCTCGACGAGCCGACGCACGGGGTCGACGTCGGCGCAAAGGCTGATATTTATACCATCGTTTCCGAAGCCGCCGGGCAGGGGCTGGCGGTGCTCATGGCTTCGTCGGAGGTGCCGGAAATTCTCGCGCTTTGCGACCGCGTCGCGGTCCTGTCGAAGGGCAGGCTTGCCGGTATCCTCGGGCGCGAGGATATGACAGAAGATAGAATACTGACACTCGCCTTCAGGGAGCATTGAACGTGACGAACGCAATTTCGAATTTTGAGACGGGCTGCTTTGTGGGTCGCGCCTGGTCCGCAGAGGCTCAGGGGCCGATCCTGGTCACCGTTCGCGGCGGCCGCCTCCACGACATTACTTCGCGGGCGGCCGCGACGATGCGCGACCTTCTGGAGATGGAAAAACCGGCGGATTTCGTCCGCAATGCGGACGGCAAGGATGTCGGCTCTCTGGAGGATATTCTTGCGCTCCGGGAGCCTGCGCTTTCGCAGCTGCATCTCCTCGCCCCCATCGATCTGCAGGCGGTGAAGGCGTGCGGCGTGACCTTCGCGCGCTCGATGATCGAGCGTGTCATCGAGGAGCGGGCCGCCGGCAGTCCGGAGCGCGCCGCCGAAATTCGCGGCAAGGTTGCCGGGATCATTGGCACCAGCCTTCGCGACCTGAAGGCGGGCTCCGAGGCCGCGCAGAAGGTGAAGGCGGCGCTGATCGAGGAGGGGCTGTGGTCGCAATATCTGGAGGTCGGCATCGGCCCGGATGCGGAAGTCTTTTCCAAGGCGCAGGTCATGTCTTCCGTCGGAACGGGGGCGGCCGTCGGCCTGCATCCGATTTCGAAGTGGAACAATCCCGAGCCGGAAGTGGTGCTGGCCGTCGACAGCGAGGGCCGCGTCAAGGGCGCGACGCTCGGCAACGACGTCAACCTGCGCGACGTCGAGGGGCGCTCGGCGCTTCTCCTCGGCAAGGCGAAGGACAACAACGCCTCCTGCTCCATCGGCCCGTTCATCCGCCTGTTCGACGACACCTATTCGATCGACGACGTGCGCAATGCCGAACTCGATCTTCGCGTCGAGGGTGAGGACGGCTTCGTACTGCGCGGAAAAAGCTCGATGAAAGAGATCAGCCGCGATCCGCTCGACCTCGTCGCCCAGACGCGCGGGCGCCATCACCAGTATCCCGACGGCTTCGTGCTTTTCCTCGGCACGCGCTTCGCGCCGGTGGAGGACCGCGACGCGCCGGGCCAGGGCTTTACCCACAAGATCGGCGACGTGGTGACGATTTCGAACCCGCAGTTGGGCGCGCTGGTGAACAAGGTGAAGCTCTCCACGGAATGCGCTCCCTGGACTTTTGGGGCCTCACACCTGATGCGCAATCTCGCCGCGCGCAATCTCCTCTGACGTCGGTGCGATCAGGTCGCTGGTGATTTCGAAAGGGCGGTCCTGGATATCCGGGCCTGCCTTTTTCGATGCGCCAGCTCTACGAAAGCCGTTGGAAACGGGCGCGTCGTCCCTTGACACCGGCCGCATGAGCATCCACGATGAAACCGGTTTCAATCGCGATCGGGGAGGGATCGTGCGGTTCGACCTTTCGATCCTTTGGCCGCATATCGGCTTTCTCGCCAAGGGCGCGCTGCTGACGGCGGAGGCCTGCGCCTTGGCTCTGATCGGCAGCGTCGTGATGGGCGCGCTGGTCGCGATTGCGCGCACGTCGGCCTCGAAGGCGGCGCGGCGGGTGGCTTTCGCCTATGTCGACGTTTTCCGCAACGTGCCCTTCATCGTCCAGCTCTTTTTCTTCTACTACGGGCTGCCGGAAATCGGCATCTATGTCGATGCCTTCACGACGGGGGTGATCGCGCTGTCGATCTCGGGCGGCGCCTATGCCTCGGACGTCATTCGCGCCGGGATTCTGGCGATCGACCAGGGCATTATCGAAGCCGCCGAGGTGAGCGGGCTGCCGCGGCGGGTGATCTTCATGAAGATCGTGCTGCCGATCGCGCTGCGCACCTCCGTCCG
>Ga0153956_1000174_pt1 | contig 82467 bp, 76 predicted proteins | sample TSFL040MetaG_FD_104704 | JGI IMG/M metagenome (GOLD analysis project Ga0153956, IMG submission 104704) | Attine ant fungus gardens microbial communities from Florida, USA - TSFL040 MetaG | ecosystem: Host-associated > Fungi > Mycelium > Unclassified | place: USA: Florida, Wekiwa Springs... | reverse complement strand
CTCCGGCGCTGAACACCGGAGAGAACCTCGCCGTCATTGTAACGCCTGGTCGTACCGTCAGTCATATGCCTCACTCTTATCTAAGAGCGGGGCCCTGTCAGGTCATTTAGGGGGCTACCTCATAACGACAGCATCACGCTGAAGAATCAGTTGACCGATAGCGACTACCGGATCGAGCAATTCGAGTTCGCGGACGGCACCAGCTTCGACTACGATACACTCACCAAATTGCTGCAAAGCAATGTCGTTGGCGGGACTCCAATCGCAGTCTCGATGGGCGACGACACGATCACGGGGCTAAATGGCGACGACTTCCTCCGTGGTATGTGGGGGGACGACGTGCTACGCGGCGGCGGCGGGTCCGATACCTACACCTTCGCGCGGGGTGACGGCCACGACACGATCTACGACGCGACTGACGAGGGCGCGACCGACATCCTGGTACTCGATGGCCTCAATCCGTCCGATGTCCGGGTCCTGGTCTCGCCGACCGACGACCGCGACATCATCATCTATATCGACGACGACAATGTCATCTATCTCGATCAGCAATTGGCGACCGCGTCCTCGGGGATCGAGCAGGTAAAGTTCGCCGACGGCACGATCTGGAACCGGGCGACGCTCGCCGCCAAGGCGGCCAACGGCGGCGGCACGTCCGGCGAGGACGTTCTTCAGGGCACCAATTTTGCCGACACGCTCAACGGCGCAGGCGGCAACGACACGCTGGTCGGCGGCGACGGCAACGATACCTATGTCTACAACCTCGGCGACGGCGACGACACGATCATCGACGACAACGCTGCCGGCAACGACGCGCGGGTCGAGGGCAGCGCGAGCAATGCCGATCGGTTGAAGTTCGGTGCCGGTATCGTGCTGAGCGATTTGCGATTGACGACGCTCGCCGCCGACGGCGCTCTCATGCTGTCGTTCGCCTCGGCGTCCGGCTCGATCACGTTGCGCGGCCGTGACACGGGCGGCCGGTCGGGTGTCGAACTCATCGAGTTCGCCGACGGTTCGACTGTGACCATGGAGGCGCTGCGCCAAGCGACGATCGCCTCGGCCGTGACCGCGGGCAACGACGTTATCAACGGCTACGCTACGCCCGATGTCCTGACGGGCGGTGCCGGCAACGACACCTTGAGCGGCGGGCATGGCGGCGACGTCTATCTGTTTGGTCTCGGGGACGGCAGCGACACGATCGTCGAAACCGCGGACGGCTCGATCAACCGCCTCCTCTTGGGTAGTGGGATCGCCGTCGCCGATGTCAGGCTGGTCCGCACCGTCGCATCGCCCAACGACCTCGTGGTCGCGCTCGCCAACGGCGCCGACAAGGTGACGATCAAGGACCATTTCCTGAACGGCGGTGCTGCCGGGATCCAGCAAGTCTATTTCGACGACGGGACGGTATGGCAGGCCAAGGACTTCGCGGCAATCATCGCGGCGCAGCCCGCGACGTCCGGCGACGATTATCTCGTCGGCGATGCTGGCGGCCGCACAATCGACGGTCTGGCCGGCGACGACTTCATCATCGGCGGTACCGGTGACGACGTGCTTCGCGGGTCGGACGGCAACGACACACTCTATGGCGGCGCGGGTAACGACACGCTGTTCGGCGGCGCCGGCGACGACACCTTGTCCGGCGATACCGGCGTCGATCAGCTAGATGGCGGCGACGGCTTCGATACCGCGGACTATAGCTTCTCGCTCGACAGCTGGTCGATCGACCTGGCCGTGGGCACGGCGTCGATCGTCACCTCGGCGGCGGCGACCGGCACCGAAATCCTCACGAGCATCGAGGGCGTCAAGGGCGGGCTGGGGTCGGACACGATCACGGGCAACAGCGCCGCCAACCGGCTGCAGGGCGGAGGCGGTCACGACATTCTTAGTGGCGCGGGCGGCGACGACACGTTCGTGTTCGACGGTGATCAGGACGGCGCGGACGCGATCGACGGCGGTTCGGGGTTCGATGCGATCGAGGCGGCGGCCAACGACACGCTGATCGGCCTGTCGTCGCTGACGAGCATCGAGCGGATCACCGCCAACGCGCATAGCGGCGTGATCGTGACCGGCACTGACAGCGACGATACACTGGATTTCAGCGCGACCGAAATGGTCGGCATCGCCAGCATCGCGCTCGGCGCAGGCGATGACCGCGTGACAAGCTCGGCCCAGGCCGACACGTTCGATCTTGGCGACGGCGACGATGTACTGGTCTTCAGTCCGGGCGCGGGCGCCGCCGATACCGTCGATGGCGGGGCAGGGAACGACCGCATCGAGGCGAGCGGCGACAACGCCGTGATCCGGCTGGCCGATTTCACCGATGTCGAGACGATCTCGGCGGCGGGTCATGCCAATGTCGTGGTGGCGCGCACGGATGCTGCGGAAACCACCGACCTGTCCACGGCGACGTTCGTCGGCATCGCGCGGTTCGAGCTCGGCGCGGGCGATGATCATTTCATCGGCGGGACCACGGCAGATATTGTCGATGGGCAGGTGGGGAACGATCATCTCGAAGGGCGAGGCGGTAACGATTCTCTGACTGGCGGTGCCGGCAACGACGTTATCGATGGTGGCGACGGGACCGACACCGCCGTCTATGCCGGCAATCAAGCGGATTATGCACTGGCGACGGTGAACGGTGTTCTGACGATTACCGACATCGCGCCAGACGCCGCAGGCGATGAAGGCGTTGATCAGCTTATCTCCATCGAGAACATCCGCTTCGCTGACGGAATTTGGGATAGCGCCCGCATTCGGTTGGAAACCCCATTGTCGGGGGACAGCGGCGTTAATCGCATTTACGGAACCAGCCTGGCCGAGACATTAGTCGGCGGCCTCGGCGATGATTATCTTGAAGGGCGCGGCGGTGGCGACATTTATCGTTACGCCTCCGGCGATGGCAGTGACGAGATATATGAGGACGGACCGACCAGCGATATTGATGTTCTAAAGCTGGTCGATCTGAACCCCGAAGACGTCACATTACGTCGTTCGGGGGTCCACATGTATGTGAAAGACAATTTGACTGGACAAGAAATCAAGGTCGACAATCAATTCTATAGCAACCAACAATACGCGATCGAAAAGATCGTGTTCGCCGACGGTACGACCTGGGGCGCAAATGACATCAATGCGGCTGCCTGGATCAGAGGCACAAATGGTAATGACAGCGTCACCCTGCCTCAAAATGGTGTTAGTGTGCAGCTTGGATTGGGAGATGACACGCAGTCGGTATCAGGTAACGGTGCCGATACGATCTATTTTGCCAAAGGTGATGGGCACGATATCCTAGACAACACCGGCAGCTGTTACAATCGAGACGACGTCCTGAAGCTAATTGATATCGACTCTGCCGACGTTGTTCTGTCGCGAAGCGGAGATGTACTGACCATCACCGTCCCAGCCACGGGCGATACCTTTCGCGTAAATTGGCAGTTCTGGGGCGACACGCGCAATCAGAGAGACGGCTTGAGCTATGTCGAATTCGCTGATGGTGTCGTGTGGGATCGTGCGCGGATTCGAGTGGAAGCTGCTGCAATACGTGGGACGAGTGGCGCCGATACGCTCGTTGGTACCGCCAATACCGACTCCATATATGGTGCCGCAGGTGACGATCTCATCGATGGTGCGGCAGGCAATGACTTCGTCCAGGGCGGTGCCGGTGATGACACATTGTCCGGCGGTCTTGGCGACGATCAACTCACGGGCGGTTCCGGTGACGACGTAATTTATGGCGACGCCTATGGGTCCGTCGATTTGATCGTCAACGGCAGCTTTGAGGCAGCCACTACGATAACGGGCAGTGGCGGTTGGGGGCGCGCCGTTAGCAGCATGCCCGGCTGGACCAAGGCGAACAGCCAAAGCGTGGAACAGGTTAATAGCGGATATGCCGGGATTAATGCGACCGATGGGAGCTATTGGCTCGATATGGACGGCGGCGGCGGAAGCGGCAGCAACGTCGATATCAGTCAGACGATTGGGTCGTTGAACGCGGGCGACCCTCTGTCGCTCATGTTCGATCATGCCAACCGGACATCGACGAGCAATGGTGCGTTCGAAGTCTACTGGAACGGCAATCTGGTCGCGACTGTCGATCAAACCGGCACAACCATGACGACCGCCTCAATTGGTTTGACCGCAATAGCCGGTAACAACGTCCTGCGTTTCAAAGGTATCGGGCCCGAAGACAATACTGGTGGTTCGTTAGACAATGTGCGGCTCTATCCGGCAGCTAATCAATATTATGGGAACGGGGCCGACGTTCTGACTGGTGGAGCCGGCACCGACACGCTGGTCGGCGGCAGTGGCAGTGATGAATATCGTTACGCGTCAGGCGACGGCAACGACACGATCCTCGATCAGGGTGCGCTAGGCGATATCGACACGCTGCGGCTTATCAATCTCAACCCCGATGATGTCACCGTATCGCAGAGCGGTCAGGATCTGATCGTGTCGAACAATGCCAACGGGCAGCAGATTTCGGTCACAAACCAGTTCTGGGCAGGCCACGAAGACTACGGTCTCGAGCAGATCATCTTCGCCGACAACACCATCTGGAACCGCCAGGCGATCGCTGACGCTACTAGCGGCACACAGAACGATCAGCTCTTTTCGCGGATTCCGATCGCGTCTTCACTCGACTGGATCGATCCGGATCTCGCCTCCAGTGGTGAATGGGATTGGTACAAGCACAAGCCGCAGTTCCTCCAGGCGATTCGGGCAGCCAATGCGGCAAGGAAGAATGCGTCGGCAGGTCAGACGATGCTCGGTTCGCAAGGTCTGGCCTCTGCGGTGCAACCACAGAAAGTCCAGACTTCCGCCTCGGCACTGGCGGAAAGCATCGCGTCGTTCGGGGTCGGGCCGGGGTCGGTTTTCGGATTCGATCGAAGCGATGATTCAAGTGTGCGTGATGTCTTCCTCGGCCCGCACAGGCCGCACGTGCGGCCGCAGTTCGCGTTCGAGGTCGCCGCCTGACGGGTGGCACACGATGACGGCGTCTGATGCCCGGATCAGGCTGTCCTGAACTGATGGTGTTCGCCGTTCGGGCGTGGTGGCTTCCTCGCGGAAGACAGATGATGGCTGATATCAGAACCGGTCAGCGGAGCTATTGCATCGAAGGTGACGCCCATAGCCGCGCGATGATCGTCAAATGAAAGTCGGGAATGAGAAAGGTAGCGTGTGATCGATGCCTCCAGCGGTCGCAGTATTGCAAATGCTCGTTTTCGATACAATGCGCTTCGCGCCTGACGAGGGCGTTTCGGAATGGTCCGGTGTATCTCCGGTGAAACCGCACCAAATTCGCGATCTGATCTTCATTTGTTCGTGCGCTAGATGGACCAAGAGTGGCAGATTTCTGCGGGTTTGCGGACTAGGAGTTGTGTTGACATCGCAGGGGTCGCAAGTTCAAACCTTGCTACGCCCACCATTAAAAGCCCGCCTGGTCAGCGACCCGGCGGGCTTTTTCGTGTTCGGGCGCAAGTCGCGGAGTGCGGCTGGGGCGTGGGTCGCGCAGGGTCGCGTGATGACGAAGGCACTTCCTATTTTCGACTGGACCACGATCGCCGGTGATCTCGATGCCCAGGGCTGGGCGCGCTTGCCGGGACTGCTCGATAGGGCCGCCTGCGACAGCATCGCCGCTTTATATGGTCCGGGCGCGGTGTTCCGCAGCCATGTCGTGATGGCGCGGCACGGTTTCGGGCGTGGCGAGTATCGCTATTTCGCCTATCCGTTGCCACCGCTCGTACAGGCGCTGCGGACCGAACTCTATCCGCACCTCGCGCCGATCGCGAATCGCTGGCACGAGCGGATGGGCATCGCGACGCGCTTTCCCGACGATCATGCCGCGTTCCTGGCGCGATGCCACGCGGGCGGCCAGGCGCGGCCGACGCCGCTGCTGCTGCGATATGGCCCCGGCGACTATAATTGCCTGCACCAAGATCTGTATGGCGAGCACGTCTTCCCGCTGCAGGTCGCGGTGCTGCTGTCGGCGCCGGGCGCGGACTTCGATGGCGGCGAGTTCGTGCTGACCGAGCAACGCCCGCGGATGCAGTCGCGCGCCGAGGTCGTGCCGCTCGATAAGGGCGACGGGGTGGTCTTCGCGGTCAACAGCCGGCCCCAGCGCGGCGGGCGTGGCGATTATCGCGTCGCGATGCGCCACGGCGTCAGCCGGGTGCGGCGCGGGCGTCGCCACACACTCGGCATCATCTTCCACGATGCGGCGTGACGGCGGTTGCGATGCAGGGCGCTTGGCCTAAATTGGATGACGCGATGAACCGGTATCATGTCTTCGAGACCGCGCACGGCTTCGCCGCGATCGGCTGGAGCGGGCGCGGCGTCACGGCGTTTCGCCTGCCTGCCAGTACGGCGGCCGAAGCCGAGCGCGCGCTGCTGCGCCGCTTGCCCGACGCTGTCCGCACCGATCCGCCCGCCGATGTCGCGGCGGTGGTCGCGGCGGCGCAACGCTATTTCGCGGGAGAGCAGGTCGATTTCGGCGCGATCCCCGTCGATCTCGGCGAGCAGTCGCCGTTCTTCGCCCGCGTCTATGCCGCCGTCCGCGCGCTCGGCTGGGGCGAGAGCACGACCTATGGCGCGGTGGCGAAGCAGCTTGGCGCCGGCCCCGAATTCGCGCGCGACGTCGGGCAGGCGATGGCGGGCAATCCCGTTCCGTTGATCGTGCCGTGTCATCGCGTGCTGGCGGCCGGCGGCAAGGTCGGTGGCTTTTCCGCGCCGGGCGGATCGGTCGCGAAGGCGCGAATGCTCGCGCTGGAAGGGATCGAGACCGCCGTGACGCCAGTGCCGCGCAAGCCCGCGACCCAGCAATCCTTCGGTTTCTGACCCCATCTTGCCGCGCTGCAGCGAAGCGCCTAGACGCATCGCCGTGACGGGTTCGCCTGCCAAGGCGAAGCAAAAGGGAAGTCCGGTGGCAAGACCGGCGCTGCCCCCGCAACTGTGACCGGATAGCGGTCGCGCCACAAAGCCACTGGCCGTCAGGTTGGGAAGGCGGCGCGACTGCGATGACCCGGGAGCCAGGAGACCTGCCCGCCACGGTCGATCCTTCGCGCGGACGGGGTGTGCCGGGCGGACGAGGGAGCACCCTCGCGTGAACGACATGAACCGGGCCGGCTGGCCGGGTGTCGTGTTGGCACCCCGGTCCAAGGCCCTTTGAAGGGGCATGTCCAATGAAGAAGTCCATCCTCGCATCCTCGGCGCTCGTCGCCCTGTTGTTCGCCGCACCCGCGTTCGCGCAGGACAGACCGGCGGCCGACGAACCTGAAATCCTCACCGCCGATTCGGTTCTGCGCACCGACATCGTCATTTCCGCGACGGGCGTTCCCGAATCGCCGGAGAATATCGGCCAGGCGGTAACGGTGATCGACCGCAAGACGATCGAACAGCGCCAGACGGTCGCGATCGCCGACCTGCTCGCGACCACACCGGGCGTCACGCTGTCGCGCAATGGCGGGCTGGGCGGGCTGACCGCTATCCGCATTCGCGGTGCGGAGGGCGAACAGACGCTGACCCTGATCGACGGCGTGCGCGTCAACGATCCGACGTCGCCCGGCGGCGCGTTCGATTTCGCCAATCTGCTTGCTGGGTCGGTCGATCGCGTCGAGGTACTGCGCGGCGCGAATTCGGTGCCGTGGGGCAGCCAGGCGATCGGCGGCGTCGTCAACGTCGTCACCATGCCGCCGACCAGCGGGCTTCAGGGCCGCGCCAATGTCGAATATGGCCGGTACGGCACGTGGTTCGGCAATGCCGGCATCTCGGGGTCGAGCGGGATCGTCTCGGGCGCGTTCAACGCCGGCTATCTGAAGACCGACGGGTTTTCGGCGGCGGCGAGCGGCACCGAGCCCGACGGCTATCGCCAATATGGCGCGACCGGCCGGCTGGAAGTGGCGCTGGCCAGCAACGTCAAGCTCGACCTGCGTGGCTTTTACGCCGATAGCCGAGCCGATATCGACGGCTATCCCGCGCCCTATTACGTGCTGGGCGACACGCTTAATTATTCGAAGACGAAGGAATTGTACGGCTATGCCGGACTGAACGCCGATTTCCTGGGCGGACGGTTCCACAACCGCGTCGCGGTCACCATCGCCGACATCAACCGGGACAGTTTCGATCCGACGTTGAGCGTTCCGCGCACGTCCTTCTATCGCGGCCGCAGCGAGCGGTATGAATATCAGGGCGATCTGCGCATCGTCGATCAGGTGCGGCTGGTCGTCGGGGCCGAGCATGAAGATACGAGGTATCGCGACAGCGCGGCGCTGCGTGCGACGCGCGGCGTGACCAGCCTGTACGGCGAACTGATCCTGTCGCCGATCGATCGGCTGACCGTGACCGGCGGCGTCCGCTACACCGACGATTCGGTCTATGGCGGCCATGCGGTATGGAGCGCCAACGCGGCCTATACCCTGCCGACCGGCACCACGTTGCGCGGCGGTTATTCGCGCGGGTTCAAGGCGCCCACCCTCTACCAGCTCTATGTCCCGAGCTACGGCAATACGGCGCTCAACCCCGAAAGCGCCGACAGTTATGATTTCGGCGTCGAGCAAAAGCTGGTCGGCGGTCGGATCGTCGCCAGCGCGACCTGGTTCCATCGCGAGACCACCGACCAGATCGACTATCATTCCTGCACGGCCGGTGAAGTCGCCGATTCGGCGTCGCGCTGTTTCGGGCAGTCGTACGGCGGCTATTATTTCAACATGGACCGCACGCGGGCCAAGGGGTTGGAATTCGGCCTCGACATGCGGCCGACCGATCGGCTGACGCTCAGTGCGGCGTACAGCTTCATCGACACGATCAACCTGACGCCGGGGTTTTCCTACCGCACGCTTTTGCTGCGCCGGCCGCGTCAATCGGTCAGCGCGTCGATCGATTGGCAATCGCCGATCGGACTGGGCATCGGTGCGACGGTGCAGAATGTCGGCGCGACCACCGATTATGACAGTTTCGGCGGCCTCGTCCCGCTCAGGAACTACCTCCTGCTCGGTTTGCGCGCGGATATGCCGATCGGGCGTAACCTCTCGGTCTATGGCCGGGTCGATAATGTGTTCGACGAGACATATCGGGTCGCGGCCGAATATGGCACGCCGGGCCGCGCGGTGTACGGCGGCGTCCGTCTGCGGTTCAATTGAAGGCGGCGATCGCCTTGATCGCATTGGTGCTGGCGGGCTGCTCTGCGCAGCCCGTCCGTACCGGCGGCATCGTCTCGACCAATCCGTGCGCCGACCAGTTGCTGCTCGCGCTGGCGCCGCCGGGGCGGGTCGCGGCGATCAGCCATTATTCGCAGGAAGCCGCGGCGACTTCGATCCCGCTCGACCTCGCGCGGCGCTTTCGCGGCACGGCGGGGACGGCGGAGGAAGTCGTCGCGCTCAAGCCCGATCTGGTGCTGGCGTCGAGTTTCACGCCGGCGAGCACGCTGCGCGCCTATCGGAAGCTCGGCCTGAAGGTGCTGCTGCTCGACTCCCCGACGACGATCGCGGCCAGCCGCGACCAGATCCGCCAGATCGCGGCGGCGCTCGGCACCCAGGCCGCTGGCGAGCGCTTGATCGCCGAAGTCGACGCGGCGGTCGCGGCGGCGGCGCCCAAGGACGCGGCACGTCCAACGGCGCTCCTGTTCATCACCGGCGATTTCGCCAATGGCGGCCCGACCTTGCTGACCGAGATGCTGGGCCGCGCGGGCTTTGCGTCTCCGCCGGCGGCGATGTCGCGGGCGGTGCCGATCGAGGAGATTCTGCGCCGGCCGCCGGCGGTGATCCTGACGCCCGACCCCGCAGGCCACGCCGCCGCCTTGCGCCGCCGCGTCCTGGCGCGCGGGGGGGCGTCCGTCGTCGAGGCGACTTTCCCGCGCACCTTGATCAATTGCGGCGGGCCGACGATCATCCCGGCGATGCACAGGCTGGCGGCGATCCGCGTGGAAATGGCGCGATGAGTCGCCCGCTTCGCCTCGCTCTATTGGCGTTGCTGACCCTGGCGATGGTCGCGCTGTCGCTCGCGGCGGGGAAGCAATGGCTGCCCTGGGCCGCCTGGACCGGCAGCGATCCGCGCTGGGCGATCGTGATCGAATTGCGCGTGCCGAGGGCGTTGCTCGGGGCGATGCTGGGCGCGGCGCTCGGGCTGTCGGGGGCGGTGTTGCAGGGATATCTCCGCAACCCGCTGGCCGACCCGACGGTGATCGGGGTGTCGTCCTGCGCGGCGTTGGGCGCGGTCGCGTCGATCGTGTTCGGCATCGGCGGTATGGCGGGCGGGCTCGGTCAGTTCGGCTGGGCGATGCTGGGCGCGGGCGGAGCGATGGCGCTGCTCGGCCTGCTGACCGCGCGGGCGGAAAGCCCGGTGGTGTTCGTGCTGGCGGGCACGGTGCTGGCGAGCCTGGCGGGCGCGCTGACCGCGTTCCTGATCTCGATCGCGCCCAATCCCTATGCGGTGGCGGAGGCGATCGACTGGCTGATGGGTGCGCTGACCGATCGCGGGATCGACGATGTGATGCTGGCCGCGCCGTTCATGCTCGCCGGAATAGTGGTGCTGCTGACCACCGGCCGCGCGCTCGACGCGCTGGCGCTGGGCGAGGATGCGGCGCGGTCATTGGGCGCGAACCTGACGCGGTTGCGCTGGACGGTGGTGCTGGGGGCGGGGCTCGCGGTGGGCGCGGGCGTCGCGGTGACCGGTGTGGTCGGGTTTGTCGGGCTGGTCGTGCCGCATTTGCTGCGCCCCGTGTTCGGCGCGCGGCCATCCGCCTTGCTGCTGCCGAGCGCATTGGGCGGGGCGGCGCTGACGCTCGCCGCCGACAGTCTGTGCCGGTTGGCGCCGGGCGCGGGTGAAGTGCGGCTCGGCGTGGTGATGGCGCTGATCGGCGCGCCGTTCTTCCTCGCCTTGCTGTTTCGCGAAGGGGGGCGGCAATGGCGCTGAGCCTCGACCGCGTCACGCTCCACCTTGGGCGGCGGCGTGTCCTCGATGCGGTGTCGACGACGATCGCGCTGGGGCGAGTCACCGTGATCCTCGGCCCGAACGGCGCGGGGAAGACCAGCCTGTTGCGCGTCGCTGCCGGGCTCGCCGTCCCAAGCGCGGGCGCGGTGGCGATCGGCGGTGACGACGTCCAGGCGATGCCGCGCGAGGTGCGGGCACGGACGATCGGCTACCTGCCGCAACAGGGCGACGTCGCGTGGAACATGGTCGCGCGCGACGTGATCGCGCTCGGCCGCCTGCCGCACCGCAATGCGCACGATGCGGCGATGGTTTCCCGCGCGCTGGCGGCGACCGACACCGCAGCGCTGGCTGACCGCCGGGTCGGCGATTTGTCGGGCGGCGAGCGCGCCCGCGTCCTGCTCGCGCGCGTGCTGGCGGGCGAGCCCGACTGGCTGCTCGCCGACGAACCGCTGGCCAGCCTCGACCCCGCGCACCAGCTCGATCTGCTCGACCGGCTGCGCACCGTCGCGCGGGGCGGGACCGGGGTCGTGGTCGTGCTCCACGACCTCGCACAGGCGGCGCGAGTCGCCGACGATGCGATCCTGATGGCGGATGGCCGGATCGCCGCCGCCGGTCCCGCTGCCGACATCCTGACCCCCGACCGGCTCGGTGCCCTGTTCGGCGTCCGCCTGGTCGCGGTCCCCGGTCACCCGATCTGCATACCGGTCGAGCGGCTTGACCGCTGACAGCGCGCGGTGCTTGTGCCAAAGTAATTAAATTACAAGCGATTCGACGAGCCGCGTTCCGGCCGCAGGAGACTTTATGCGCATCATCGATCATCACATCGCCGGCCATCAGGGCGGCGCCGGCGGCCGCTCGGGCGACGTGTTCGATCCGAACACCGGCCAGGTGCAGGCATCGGTGACGCTCGGCACGCAGGCCGATCTCGACCGCGCCGTCGCCGCCGCGCAGGCCGCGCAGCCGGGCTGGGCGGCGACCAACCCGCAGCGGCGCGCGCGTGTGATGTTCGAGTTCAAGTGGCTGGTCGAAGCCAATATCGACGAACTCGCGCATCTGCTGGCATCGGAGCACGGCAAGGTTGTCGCCGACGCGCGTGGCGACGTGCAGCGCGGGCTCGACGTGATCGAGTTCGCCTGCGGCATCCCGCACGTGCTGAAGGGCGAATACACTCAGGGCGCCGGGCCGGGGATCGACGTCTATTCGATGCGCCAGCCGCTGGGCATCGGCGCGGGCATCACGCCGTTCAACTTCCCGGCGATGATCCCGATGTGGATGTTCGGCGTCGCCATCGCCTGCGGCAACGCCTTCATCCTCAAGCCTTCGGAGCGTGATCCCAGCGTGCCGGTGCGGCTCTCGGAACTGATGCTGGAAGCGGGTGCGCCGGCCGGCATCCTCCAGGTCGTCCATGGCGACAAGGAGATGGTTGACGCGATCCTCGACCATCCCGCGATCGCCGCGGTCAGCTTCGTCGGGTCGTCCGATATCGCGCATTACGTCTACAAGCGCGGCGTCGCGGCGGGCAAGCGCGTCCAGGCGATGGGCGGGGCCAAGAACCACGGCATCGTCATGCCCGACGCCGATCTCGACCAGGTCGTCGCCGATCTGTCGGGCGCGGCGTTCGGATCGGCGGGCGAGCGTTGCATGGCGCTGCCCGTGGTGGTGCCGGTCGGCGACAAGACAGCAGATGCGTTGCGCGAGAAGCTGATCCCGGCGATCGATGCCTTGCGGGTCGGCGTCTCGACCGATGCCGAGGCGCATTACGGCCCGGTGGTCAACGCCGCGCACAAGCAGCGGGTCGAGAACTGGATCCAGACCGGTGTGGACGAAGGCGCCGAACTGGTCGTCGACGGCCGGGGGTTCAAACTCCAGGGCCATGAGGAAGGGTTCTTCATCGGCCCGTCGCTGTTCGACCGCGTCACGACGGCCATGCAGTCGTACAAGGAGGAAATCTTCGGCCCGGTCCTCCAGATCGTCCGCGCGAAGGACTTCGAGGAAGCGGTGCGCCTTCCCAGCGAACACCAATATGGCAACGGCGTCGCGATCTTCACCCGCAACGGCCATGCCGCGCGCGAGTTCGCGGCACGGGTCAATGTCGGCATGGTCGGGATCAACGTGCCGATCCCGGTGCCGGTCGCGTACCACACGTTCGGCGGCTGGAAGCGCTCGGCGTTCGGCGACACCAACCAGCACGGCATGGAAGGCGTCAAGTTCTGGACCAAGGTCAAGACCATCACCCAGCGCTGGCCCGACGGCAGTGGAGATGATAGCAATGCCTTCGTCATCCCGACGATGGGCTGACGGTCGGGCGGGGGCATCCGATCCTGCGCCCAAAGGCACGGAGAGGCGCAATGAAAAGATCGACTTGGTGGATGATCGGCGGCGTATTGTCGCTGATCGGCGGAGTGCTCGCCTTGCTCAATCCCTTCGCGGGTTCGCTGGCCGCAGTAGCCTTGGCCGGCTGGGCCTTTCTGGCCATCGGGCTGCTCCAGATCGCCGCGGTATTCACCGCCGAAGGAACGGGAAACAAAATCTGGTTCGGCCTGCTGGGCGCGTTGTCGACTTATCTCGGCATCTCGTTATTCTCGAATCCGCTCGCCGGGATGATCACCTTGACGCTGGCGGTTGCCCTCATGTTGATCGCTTCGGGTGTCCTGCGCCTGATCGCATCGTTCGATTTCAAGGGGACCAACGCCTTCTGGCTGTTACTGCTATCGGCGGCGATCTCGGTGATCCTCGGGGCAATGATCCTTGCCGGCTACCCGGAATCGACGGTGTCGATCCTCGGAATCTTCCTTGGGGTCGAACTGATCTCCAGCGGTGTGTCGTTGATCGGTCTGTCCGGTTTGGCCAAGCGCGTGGAGGCTGCCGTCGCCGGCTGACGGACGGCGGCCATCGGCGATCGATTGGGCCGGCTGCCGTTCGGCGGTACCGGCTCTATCGTTTGGTGCCCGACGGGACAGGCGGTCGTTTCGCATGTTATGGCCTTGGCGCCGGTCGGAGGCTATGGCCGGACGACCAGATCGGGAAAGATAAATGACACGATTCATCATCCTTTACGCGGCGGCGCTCGCGGTGGCCGGCTGCCACCAGGCCGAGGCGCCCGCGCCGGCCAACGACAACACGGCCAATATCACCCCGCTCGATGAGGGCAATCTGTCGGACGACGCCAATATCACCGACGTGCCCGCCGATGACGGCGACGCGCCGACGGACGTAGAGACCAACGCCAAATGACCAACCAGTTCGACCTGACCGACGACCAGCGCGAGATTCAGGACCTCGCCCGCAAGTTCACGGCGGACCGCATCACGCCGTTCGCGGCGGAATGGGACGAGAAGAGCCACTATCCGGTCGATGTCTGGAAGGCGGTCGGCGAGCTCGGGTTCGGTGCGATCTACGTGTCGGAGGAATCGGGCGGGATCGGGCTCGGGCGGCTCGAAGCCGCATTGATCATGGAGGCGATGGCCTATGGCTGTCCCGCGACCAGCGCCTATATCTCGATCCACAACATGGCGACGTGGATGATCGACCGCTTCGGCGGGCAGGAGATCAAGGACCGCTTCCTCCCCTCGCTCGTCAGCATGGACAAGATCGCGAGCTACTGCCTGACCGAGCCGGGGTCGGGCTCCGACGCCGCGGCGCTCAAGACGACCGCGCGGCTGGACGGCGACCATTATGTGCTCAACGGCACCAAGCAGTTCATTTCGGGCGCCGGCTATAACGACATCTATGTCTGCATGGTCCGCACGTCGGAGGAAAAGTCCAAGGGCATTTCCTGCCTGGTGATCGAAAAGGGTACGCCCGGCCTGTCGTTCGGCGCGCCGGAGAAGAAGCTCGGGTGGAACGCCTCGCCGACCGCGCAGGTGATCTTCGAGGATTGCCGCGTGCCGGTCGAAAACCGCGTCGGCGCGGAGGGCGACGGGTTCCGCTTCGCGATGGCGGGGCTCGACGGCGGGCGGCTCAACATCGGCGCGTGCTCGCTCGGCGGGGCGCAACGGTGCCTCGACGAGGCGGTCAAATACACCAAGGAGCGCCAGCAGTTCGGCCAGTCGGTCGCGGACTTCCAGAATACCCAGTTCATGCTCGCCGACATGGCGACCGACCTCGAGGCGTCGCGGGCGCTGCTCTACATGGCGGCCGCCAAGGTCACCGCGAACGCGCCCGACAAGTCGCGCTTCTCGGCGATGGCGAAGCGGCTGGCGACCGATAACGGCTCGTCGATCGTCGACCGCGCGTTGCAGTTGCACGGTGGCTACGGCTATCTTCGCGACTATCCGATCGAGCGCTTCTGGCGCGACCTGCGCGTTCATTCGATCCTGGAAGGCACCAATCAGGTGATGCGGATGATCGTCGGCCGGGACTTGACCCGCCAGTGACCGACCAATCCCCCACCGCGCTCTGGCAGGACGCGCTGGCCAACATCACCAACGCGATGACGCAGGCCGCACGCACGCCGGTCAAGACCGGGGCGACGCGGCCTTACGATCCGCTGGCGCTGATGCGAACGATGTCGGATTTCGCGGCCGGGCTCGGGCGCAATCCCCGGCAATTGCTCGAAGTCCAGCTCCAGGCGGCGCGCGAATGGGGCGATTTCTGGTCGTCGGCGTTCCTGCCCAGGCCCGACGCCGAAAAGCCGCGCGACCGCCGCTTTGCGTCGCCCGAATGGCAGGACAATCCCTATTATCGCACCATCCGGGACGCCTATCTGCTCGCGTCGAAGCAGATCCGCTCGGTTGCGAGCGTCGCGGAGAAGGGCGACACGCCGAACGCGGCGATGATCGATTTCCTGGTCGATCAATATCTCAACGCGATCGCCCCGACCAACTTCGCGATGACCAATCCCGACGTGGTCAAGCGCACCGTCGAGACCGGCGGCGCCAATCTGGCGCAGGGCTTCGCGCACCTGATCGAGGATGTCGCGGAGGGGAAGGGCATCGTCCGCCGCCGCACGGCGCAAGCGTTCGAAAAAGGCAGGACGATCGCCGCGACGCCGGGCAGCGTGGTGTTCCAGAACCATTTGTTCCAGCTGATCCAGTACGACCCGGCGACCCCGGACGTGGCGGCCGAACCGCTGCTGTACGTGCCGCCGCTGGTCAACAAATTCTACATGATCGACCTTCAGCCCAAATCGAGCCTGGTCAAATGGCTGGTCGATCAGGGGCGGACGGTGTTCGTCATCTCGTGGATCAACCCCGACGAACGCCATCGCGACTGCGGGGTCGAGCAATATGTCCTCGACGGGATCGTCGAGGCGATCGGGCAGGCGCGCGCACGGGCCAAGGCGGACAAGGTCGACCTGTTCAGCTTCTGCCTCGGCGGCACGTTGGTATCGGTGGCGCTGGCGTGGTTGCAGGCGAAGGGCCGCGCGAGCGAGGTCAACACCGCGACCCTGATCGGCAGCATGGTCGATTTCGCCGACATGCGCGACTGGGCGGCGTTCGTCCACGAAGCGCATCTCGACGCGCTCGAAGGGCATCTGGAGCGCCAGGGATTCATCGATTCGACCGAGTTGCAGCAATTGTTCGCCGCGGTGCGCTCGAACGACCTGATCTGGTCGTCGGTGATCAACCACTATTTGCTCGACAAGGCCGCGCCGCCCAGCGACCTGCTCTATTGGTTCGAGGATGGCGCACGCATCCCGCATGCCTTCCTCAAAAGCTACAATCGCGGGCTGCTCGCCAACAACGCGCTCAAGGAAAAGACCGGGTTCGCGGTCGGCGGGGTCGAGATCGACCTTTCCGCAGTGAAGACGCCGGTCTTCCTGATCGCGCTCAAGGACGACCACGTCTCGGCGTGGGAGGCCGTGTACGACGGCGGCAAGCTGTTCGGCGGCCCGGTGACGTTCGTGCTCGGCGGATCGGGCCACAATGCCGGCGTGATCAACCCGCCCGCCGCCAACAGGCACGGCTATTGGACCAGCGACGCCAGGCCTGGCGCCGCACGGGACTGGCTGGCCGACGCGACGCGGAACGAAGGGTCATGGTGGCCGACATGGGACACATGGCTCGCCGATCATGGATCAGGCAAGCGCGTCCCCGGCCGCACGCCCGCCGACGCGATCGAGCCCGCGCCGGGCTCGTACGTTTCCATCACGCACTAGGGGGATTTGCGTGAACCTGATGACGACCGACGACGTCCGCACCTATGTCGACCGATATGCCGGGCGGCTGCGGCTGAACCGGCCCAAGGCGCTGCATTCGCTCAATCTGGAGATGGTGCAGGCGATGACCCGCGCCTTGCTCGATTGGCGCAGCGATCCCGACGTGCGGATCGTGCTGATCGACCATGCCGAAGGTCGGGGATTCTGCGCGGGTGGCGACGTGGTGACCATCGCGAGAGACGTGCCTGAAGGCGCGACGGTTGGGCGGGATTTCTTCTTTTCAGAATATAGACTTAACCATCTGATGTATACGTATCCCAAGCCTGGGGTCGTGTTCATGGATGGGATCGTGATGGGCGGCGGGGTTGGGATCGCGTGCCCGTGCCGTTACCGCGTGGTGACCGAACGCACCGTCTTCGCGATGCCGGAGACGACGATCGGGTTGTTCCCCGACGTGGGGGGCGGGCGATATCTGTCGCGGCTGCGGGGACGCGTCGCGCAATATCTCGCGCTGACCAGCGCGCGGATCGACGGGGCGGATTGCATCGCGCTGGGTCTCGCCAATTTCTACATCCCGTCGGACCGGCTGGAGGACGTCAAGGCGCAGATCTGCGCGACGCCGGAAAAGGCCGAATCGATCCTCGCCGGGGCCGCCGTCGCGCCGCCGCCGGCGAAGATCGTGCCGCAACTGCCCGATATCGACCGCCTGTTCGCCTCGGACGATTTCGAGGAGATCGTCGCCGCGCTGGAAAACGACGGATCGGACTGGGCGAGCCAGGTCCGCGCGACGCTCGGCAAACTCTCACCGCTCGCGTGCAAGGTGGCGTTGCGCATGCTGGTCGAAAGCCCGCGCCAGCTCCACTTCGTCGACGAGATGCGGATGGAATTCGCGATCGTCGCGCGGATGTACCGCACCAACGACTTCGCGGAAGGGGTGCGAGCGCTGTTGATCGACAAGACCGGCGACCCGCGCTGGGACCCGCCGACCCCGCGCGAGGTCACGGCCGGGATGGTCGACACGTTCTTCCAGCCGCTCCCGCCCGATCAGGCGTGGACGCCGCTGCCACCCAACACCAAGGGAGCCTGACATGGCCGAATACGAAACCCTGCTGGTCGAACGGCGCGAGGGTGGCGTGACGCTGATCACGCTCAACCGCCCGCAGGCGCTCAACGCGCTCAACAATCAGGTGCTCGGCGAGCTGGTCGCCGCGGCCCGGGCGTTCGATGCCGACCCGACGCAGGGCTGCGCCGTACTGACCGGCAGCGAAAAAGCTTTCGCTGCCGGAGCAGATATCAAGGAAATGGCTTCCCAGAGCTTTGGTGACATGTTCGGGAGCAACTACTTCGCTGGCTGGGAAGAATTTACCCGCACCCGCAAGCCCGTGATCGCGGCGGTCGCCGGCTTCGCGCTGGGCGGCGGGTGCGAGCTGGCGATGATGTGCGACTTCATCCTCGCCGCCGACACCGCGAAGTTCGGCCAGCCCGAGATCAAGCTGGGCGTCGCGCCGGGCATGGGCGGGTCGCAGCGCCTGACGCGCGCGGTCGGCAAGGCGAAGGCGATGGAGATGTGCCTGACCGGCCGCTTCATGGACGCCGAGGAGGCCGAGCGCGCGGGCCTGGTGTCGCGCATCGTCCCCGCCGCCGGCCTGATCGACGAAGCGGTCAAGGTCGCCGCGCAGATCGCCGGCATGGCGCCGCTCGCGACACTCGCGAACAAGGAAATGGTCAACGCCGCGTTCGAGACGATGCTGGGCCAGGGCGTCCAGTTCGAACGCCGCCTGTTCCACGGCCTGTTCGGCACCGAGGACCAGAAGGAAGGCATGGCCGCGTTCGTCGAGAAGCGGGCGGGGACGTGGAAGGGGAAATGACCGATTAGCCCCTCCCCTTCAGGGGAGGGGTTGGGGTGGGGGCGCGCAACGGGCGATGGTCTCGGTGAGACGGCCAGACCCCACCCCCAACCCCTCCCCTAAAGGGGAGGGGCCTTAACGGGAGTAAGTTCATGGCACGCGTCGCATTTATCGGGCTGGGCAATATGGGCGGCGGGATGGCCGCGAACCTGGCGAAGAAGGGGCACGACGTCCGCGCGTTCGATTTGTCGGCCGAGGCGCTCGACAAGGCGAAGGCGGCCGGGTGCCTGCCGGTCGGAAGTGCGGCGGAGGCGTGCGACGGCGCCGAGGCCGTGGTGACGATGCTGCCCGCGGGCCGCCACGTCGAGGGCGTCTATACCGACAGCGTGTTCGGTGCCGTGCCGCCTTCCGCGATCCTGATGGATTGCTCGACGATCGACGTCGCGACCGCCAAGCGCGTCGGCGAAGCGGCGCTGGCCAAGGGCCTGACGATGGTCGACGCCCCCGTCTCCGGCGGGATCGCGGCGGCCAATGCCGGCACCCTGACCTTCATGGTCGGCGGCAGCGCGGAAGCGTTCGGTCGCGCCGAGCCGTTCCTGTCGGCGATGGGCAAGGCGGTGATCCATGCCGGCGCGAGCGGGGCGGGGCAGGCGGCGAAGATCTGCAACAATATGGTGCTGGGCGCGGAGATGATCGCGACGTGCGAGGCGTTCGTGCTCGCCGACAAGCTCGGGCTCGATCCGCGGAAATTCTTCGACATCGCCAGCGTGTCGTCGGGGCAGAGCTGGTCGCTGACCAGCTATGCGCCGTGGCCCGGCGTCGGGCCGGAAACGCCCGCCGACCGCGATTATCAGGGCGGCTTCGCGACCGCGCTGATGCTCAAGGATTTGCGGCTGGCGATGGAGGCCGCGTCGTCGGTCGGCGCCGATACGCCGATGGGGGCGAAGGCCGCCGAACTGTACCAGGCGTTCAACGACGAAGGGAATGGCGGGCTCGATTTCTCCGCCATCATCCGGGCGCTGGGCAAGAAAGAGTGAGCGTCGCGTTCCGCCGCGAGTCGGACGAGGAACATAAGGAACCGCGTTTCGAACTGCCGATCCCGGTGGGGCCGAACCTCGTCACCGAAGGCGGCCCGGCGCTGATCGACGCGCGCATCGCCGCGCTGGAGGCCGGGCAGGCGGACGCCGACGCGCCGCGCCGCGAGGAGATCGCGCGCAGCCTGCGATACTGGCACACGCGCCGCGTCACCGCGATCATCGCCCCGCCGCCGCCCGCCGACGAGATCGCGTTCGGCTCGCGCGTGCGGATTCGGATGGATCGGAGCGAGCGGGAGTTGCGTATCGTCGGTGACGACGAGGCCGATCCGGCGGCGGGGCTGATCGCGTTTTCGGCGCCGCTGGCCCGGGCGTTGATCGGCGCGGGGGAAGGGGAGGAGGTCGAACTGCCGGGGCGGGATGAGCCGATCGCGGTGGTGGCGATCCTCTAGGGGCTGCCCGATTGAGGTTGGACCGGCCCTTGTGCTCCTGCTTTCGCAGGAGCACAAGGGCCGGTCCAACCTCAATCGGGCAGACTCTGGTCGCGCCTGCCAGACCCAAAAACCTCCAATCGTCATGCCGGACTTGATCCGGCATCCCGCTTCTTCTTCTGCATCGTGAAAAGCGGGACCCCGGATCAAGTCCGGGGTGACGGGGCAGAACAGGCCGCGCCGAACTTCCGCGCCGAACTTCCCCTTGCAATGTTGGGATTCGAAGTAGAACTGGCATGTCCTCTCCCTTTCCAGAGGACACCATGCCCCGGCCCCGGCCCCTTACCCGCGCCCAGCAGATGGAAAACGCCGCGTTCCTGCGGCACCTGCGCAAGTCCGGTAACACCGTAACGGCGGCCCGGGCGCTCGGCTTCCCGCGCGGCCGCTTCGACAAAAGGCGCGCGAAGCACCCGGCGTTCGCGCAGCAATGGGACGCCGCGCTGGCGATCGCCCATGCGGCGCTGGCAGGCGCGCGGATCGGCACGATCGCGCCGACGGATGGCGAACCCTATATCCGCCGTTCCAACAGCGGCCGGTGGCAGATACGCCGCGCGCAGGCGGGCCTGATCGATCATGCCGTCCGGCAACGCTTTCTCGCGTCGCTCAGCGCGACGGCCAACGTGTCGCTGTCGGCGGCCGCGGCGGGCTTTCGCCCGGACGCGCTCTATCGCCACCGCAAGCGCAACCCCGCCTTCGCGCGCGAATGGCAGTTGGCGCTGGAAATGGGGTATGAGCGGCTGAAGACCGCCTTGCTCGAAAGCGCGCTGGTGGAATCGTTCGCCGATGACGATTGGCGCCACAACGATCCGCCCGCCATCCCGCCAATGACCGCGAGCCAGGCGTTGCAGTTGCTGTACCTGCATCAGAAGGAGGTACAATTGGGGTCGCACCCGCTGCTCGGCCGGCTGCGGCCCGGCGAGACGCGCGAAGCGCGGTCGATGAAGCTGGCGCTGATCCACGAGCACCGGATGGAACAGGAGGCATTGAAGTACCGCATCGCCGAGGCCGAACGGCTGGCGCGCGGCGAACCGACCTATCACCGCTGGGCGCCGGGCGAGTTGCCGGACCTGAGCCAGGTCACGGGATGGTCGAAGGCGAGCGGCAAACCGGCGACCGACCCGACGCGGGCGCTGTTCGGGGGATGGCGGCTGAGGGATATTCCCGAGGGGAAGCGGAAGGGGGATGGGTGAGAGTGAGAGGCAACGGCGCGACGGCTGACGGCCCAATTGCAGACAAGGATAAGGGTTGGACACTCTCCCTCGTCACCCCGGGCTCGACCCGGGGTCCCGCTTCTTGCGCTTTACGCGAGCGTGTCGAACAGATCGCGCCATTCCGGGTTGCCGCGTTCGATCAATTCGAACTTCCACACGCGTCGCCAGCGTTTGACGCGTTTTTCCTGCGCTATCGCATCGGCGATCGACGGCATGTGCTCGGCCCATACGAGCCGATCCAATCCGTAACGCAGGCAAAAGTCCGAACCGTCTCCCGTGCGGTGCCGATGAACGCGCATCGGCAAGTCGGATGTGACGCCGACATACATCGTGCCGCGGTAGCGATCGGCCATGATGTAGATCCAACCGCCCGGACGACCCATGGGCGCAACAAGGAATAAGCGGGACCCCGGGTCAAGCCCGGGGTGACGAGAAATGGGTGGCGGTCTCCAGTTCCGTCGGCCGTACAATCGTATCGGCGGCGAATGTCCAACAGCCGCAACCTTATTCCACTCTCCGCCCCGACACGCTACGACCGCCGCAGACAGGGGGAGGGCACACCGAATGGCGACACTGGCGGCGGACGAATTGCGGCCCGATCCCAATCCCGCGGACATCCGGCTGGTGATCGCCGCGTCGTCGCTCGGCACGTTGTTCGAGTGGTACGATTTCTTCATCTACGGCACGCTGGCGACGATCATCGGCAAGACCTTCGTGCCGTCGGACAACGAGACCGTGCGGATGGTGCTGGTCTGGGCGGGGTTCGCGGTCGGGTTCGGGTTCCGGCCGTTCGGCGCGGCCTTGTTCGGGTTCCTCGGCGACCGGCTGGGGCGCAAATACACCTTCCTCGTCACGATCACCCTGATGGGCATCGCGACCGCCGGGGTCGGGTTCGTGCCCCCGGCGGCGCAGATCGGGCTGTGGGCGCCGGGGATCATCATCTTCCTGCGGGTGTTGCAGGGGCTGGCGCTGGGCGGGGAATATGGCGGGGCGGCGATCTATGTCGCGGAGCATTCGCCGCCGGGGAAGAGCGGGTTCTACACCAGCTTCATCCAGGCGTGTGTCGCGGGCGGGTTCATCCTCAGCCTCGCGGTCGTGCTGCTGACCAAGCTGGCGGTCAGCGACGCGACGTGGGCGGCATGGGCGTGGCGCTTCCCGTTCGTCTTCTCGCTGGTGCTGCTGGCGGTGTCGCTGTGGATGCGGCTGAAGCTCAGCGAGAGCCCGATCTTCAAGGCGATGAAGGAAGCGGGCGAGACCGCGAAGAACCCGTTCGTGGAGAGCCTGACCTATCCCGGCAACCTCAAGCGCCTGTTCGTCGCCCTGTTCGGGGTCTCGGCGGGGCTGACGGTGATCTGGTACACGGCGCTGTTCTCGACGCTGTCGTTCCTCGTCTCGACGATGCGGGTCGAGGAAACCGCCGCGGAACTGATCGTCGGGTTCGGCGGGTTTTGCGGGCTGTTCTGGTTCGTCCTGTTCGGGCGGCTGTCCGACCGGGTGGGGCGGAAAGGGCCGATCGTGATCGGCTATGCGCTGACGCTCGTCATGCTGTTTCCGATCTTCTGGGTGATCGGCGGATCGGCCAACCCGGCTTTGGTCCACGCCAACAAGCGCGCGCCGGTCGTCGTCAGCGGGCCGAGCTGCGAATACAGCGTGACCAACATGATCCTGTCGAAGAAGCAGGGCGACGAATGCGGCCAGTTGCTCGACTATTTCTCGAAGAAGGGCGTCGCCTACACCAAGGGGACGACGCCGGCGGTGGTCGTGCTGATCGGCGGCGAGCCGGTGGCGGACACCAGCCCGGCGGGGCTCGACGCGGCGCTGACCGCGGCGGGGTACAATCTCGGCAAGGTGCGGCCGACCGCCTGGGGCGTCGTCGCGATCCTGGTCGCGATGCTGGTGATGAGCGCGCTGGCCGGGGCGACCTATGGCCCGGTCGCGGCGTTGCTGGCGGAGATGTTCCCGCCGCGCATCCGCTACAGCTCGATGTCGGTGCCCTATCATATCGGGACCGGCTATTTCGGCGGGTTCCTGCCGCTGATCAGCCAGTTGATCGTCGCCAAGACCGGCGATCCCTATGCCGGTTTGTGGTATACGTGGTGGGTGGTGCTGGTGGCGCTGATCGTGTCGCTATGGGGGCTGAAATGGCAGGGCGAGGCGCCGCCCGCCTAGCGTTCGACCGCGCGCATCGCTAGGCACCGCGCGATGAATGCCCCGCTCCGTCTCCGCCGCGATCGCCAGGCCCTGGCCGCCAATTGGCGCGCGCTGGCGCGGCTGAGCGGGCGCGCGGCGTGCGGCGCGGCGGTCAAGGCCGATGGCTACGGGCTCGGCGCGGCGTGGGTGGCGGAGACGCTGGCGGCGGCGGGAGCCCGCGAGTTCTTCGTCGCGACCTGGGCCGAGGCGGCGGCGTTGGCCCCGCTCGGGCTGCCGGGCCTGTCGGTGCTGCATGGGGTGCGCGCGGAGGACATGGCGCTGGCGCTGTCGGGCATCGCGACGCCGGTGCTCAACACGGCGGCACAGGCGGCGCGGTGGCGGGCGGCGGGCGGCGGGGCGTGCCATGTCATGCTCGATACCGGCATGAACCGGCTCGGGCTGGGCGAGGGCGATCTGGCGGCGGGGGCGCTCGACGGGCTCGCGATCGACGCGCTGATGAGCCACCTCGCTTCGGCGGATGAGGATTCACCGAAGAACAGCGACCAGCGCGAGCGGTTCGTGGCGATGGCGGAAGGCGTCGGGGCGGAACGGCTCAGCCTCGCCAATTCGGCCGCGATCGCGCTCGGCGAGGATTATGCGTTCGACCTGACTCGTCCCGGCCTGGCGCTGTATGGCGGCGTGCCCCGGCCCGAACTGGCCGGCGTCATCGCACAGGTCGCCTTCCCGCAAGCGCAGGTGCTGCAACGCCGCCGGGTCGGTGCGGGCGAGACGGTCGGCTATAACGCGACCTGGACCGCGCCGGCCGATACCGACGTGGCGATCCTCAACATCGGTTATGCCGACGGCTATTGGCGCGGTTTTTCGGGCCGGGGACAGGCGCTCCACGATGGCGAGGCGCTGCCGGTGCTGGGGCGCATATCGATGGACCTCACGGCTGTCGACGTGACCAAGCGGGCCGTTGCCGAGGGCGACTGGCTCGACATCGACTACGACCTGCCGCGCGCCTCGGCGGCGTCGGGCATGTCGCAATACGAACTGCTGACCGGGCTGGGCGGCCGGTTCGAGCGGGCCTAGCCTAGCAAAATTCGAACCGGTGCTCCGGCGAAGGCCGGAGCGTTGGAGATCGCAGCCGACCCGGCCAACGCTCCGGCCTTCGCCGGAGCACTGCATAGCGAGTTCAATTGCTCCAAGGGTCAATCCCGTTCCAGGCACATGGCGATGCCCATGCCGCCGCCGATGCACAGGGTCGCCAGGCCCTTCTTGGCGTCGCGCTTCTGCATTTCGTAGATCAGGGTCGTCAGCACGCGCGCGCCCGATGCGCCGATCGGGTGGCCGATCGCGATCGCGCCGCCGTTGACGTTGACCTTGGCCGGGTCGAAGCCGAGTTCCTTGCCGACCGACAGCGCCTGCGCGGCGAAGGCTTCGTTGGCCTCGATCAAATCGAGGTCGGCGACGGTCCAGCCGGCTTTCTCCAGCGCGCGCCGCGACGCCGGGACCGGGCCGATGCCCATGATCGACGGGTCGACGCCCGCCGACGCCCAGGACTTGATGGAGGCGAGGATCGGGCTGCCGCGCTTCTCGGCCTCGGCGCGGCTCATCACCACCAGCGCCGCCGCGCCATCGTTGAGGCCCGAGGCATTGGCGGCGGTCACCGTGCCGTCCTTCTTGAACGCCGGCCGCACGCCCGACACGCTGTCGATCGTCACGCCGGCGCGGATATATTCGTCGTCCGCGACGATCGTGTCGCCCTTGCGGCCCTTCACCGTCACCGCGGCGATCTCGTCCTTGAACCGCCCCGATCCGCGCGCGGCCTCCGCCTTGTTCTGGCTGGCGACGGAGAATTCGTCCTGCGCCTCGCGCGTCACCTGATATTGCTCGGCCAGGTTCTCGGCGGTGATGCCCATGTGATAGCCGTTGAAGGCGTCGGTCAGCCCGTCCTTGATCATCGTGTCGACCAGGCTGAGGTCGCCCATCTTGGTGCCGCCGCGCATATTCTGGCCGTGCTGCGACAGCGACATCGATTCCTGGCCGCCCGCGACGACGATCGTGGCGTCGCCATTGGCCACCGCCTGCGCCGCCAGCGCCACCGCGCGCAGGCCCGACCCGCATACCTGGTTGACGCCCCAGGCCGGCACTTCCTTGGGCACGCCCGCCGCCATCGACGCCTGGCGCGCCGGGTTCTGGCCCTGGCCGGCGGTCAGCACCTGGCCCAGGATCACCTCCGACACGTCCGCGCCCGACACGCCCGCCTGCGCCAGCGCCGCTTCGATCGCGACGCGGCCGAGTTCGTGCGCGGGGGTCGCGGCGAACGCGCCCAGGAAACTGCCCACGGGGGTACGCTTGGCGGCGGTGATGACGATATCGGACATGCGGCGACTCCTGTTGCGATGCGTCGCCATCCTAGCGCGCCGCCGCATCGTCCGCCAGCGCGGCGCGCAATCGTGTTTTCCATGCACCGATGCTGCGTTTATTTTGCGCAGCAAGACCGTGTCGTGTTGCAGTGCGTCAAACTACCGCGTAGCATCGGCGCAACATTGTTTCAGGGACGCGCGACCATGAAGAAGCACGCCGCCGGCGACGGCCCGGTGATCATCAAGAAATACGCCAACCGGCGGCTCTACAATACCGAGAGCTCGTCCTACATCACGCTCGATCACCTCGCGGCGATGACGCGCGACGGGCGCGACTTCAAGGTGGTCGACGCCAAGACCGACGAGGACATCACCCATAACGTCCTGACCCAGATCATCATGGAAGAGGAACAGCGTGGGCAGACCATGTTGCCGGTCAATTTCCTCCGCCAGCTGATCGCGATGTACGGCGATTCGATGCAGGCGATGGTGCCGGGCTATCTGGAAGCGTCGATGGACAGCTTCCGCCGCAACCACGAACAGTTCAAGTCGGCGGTCGAGGGTGCGTTCGCCAACTCGCCGTTCGCGGAGATCGCCAAGCGCAACATGCAGATGTTCGAGGCGGCGACGCAGGCGTTCAAGCCCGGCGCGAAGCCGGCCGAACCCGCCGCCCCGGCTGCCGGCAAGGACGAGGACGTCGCGTCGCTCAAGGCCGAGCTGGCACGGTTGCAGGAAAAGATCGAGAAGCTCGGCCACTGAGGTCGTGGACTTTTCGGATAGGGAAATCGCCGAGGTCGCGGTCGGGTTGGCGCTGGTCGTCGCGTTGTTCGCGGGGATCGCCGACTGGCGGCACCGCAGGCGCGACGATCTCGACCGGGTCGCGTGGTTCGACTGGCGCTCTATTCAGATCTTTGCGCTGATCGCGGCGATCGTGGCGTTCAGTGTGGCGGTGAATCTCCAATAGCCCCTCCCGTTGGCCTGCGGCCGCCTTCGGCTCAGGGGAGGGATTGGGGGTGGGGGCGTGCCGTCTCACCGAGCCCATCGCGTGTGGATAGCCCCCACCCCAACCCCTCCCCTGAAGGGGAGGGGCTATTGAATTAATAGAACCGCGCCAGCGTCAGCGCCCGCGTCGCGCCGCCGCACAGGCGCAGGCGGACCACCCGCCCCGGTGTCCCGGCCGGCCACATCGCAATGGGATCGGTGCGATAACCGGCCGAGACATTGATGCCGTCGATGCCGCAAATCTCTTCGCCGGGTCGCCAGCCGCCGGCCGCCGCCGGGCTGCCGCGCATCACGTGCAGCACGCGCAGGCGGTCGCCTTCCGTGCCGAGCAGCAAGCCGCTGGTCGAGCGCAACGGCGTGCGGTCGGTGTCGGCGGTCGCCGCCATCACCATCCGCCCGGCGCCGGGATCGAGCAGCACGCGGAAGCGTTGCAGGAACCCGATCCCGATCCGCCCCGATGCCCCCATCCGTGCCGAAAAGCCGCCGCTCGCCTCGATCATCGTTTCGGCCTGGCGCAAGGTCGCGTCGCCCAACGCGAGTTCGGGCAGCACGGTGAAGTCGGACTGAACCGGTCCGGCGACGCTGTACGAGATGGTCGTGGTCGTGGGGGCGTGGCGCGCACCGATCGCCGCCCAAGCCTCCGCCGATACCGCGAGCGTCGCGCCGTCGCCGGTATCGACGATCATCGGGCGCAGCCGTGCGCCGCCTGCTTGTATCTCGCTGATATAGAGCCCGGTGCGGTCCGCGATCGTCAGCGGTGCGCTTTGCCCGGCGAAGGGCAACCGCCCGCTCGGCAGCAAGCGAAAGCGCCGCTGCGTGAAGTCGATATCGAGCGCGTAGCGGCGCAACACGTCGCTGCCGATCACCGCGTCGACCGTGGCGCTGCCCCCCGTCGCGCTGTCCGGCAGGTCGAGCACGCCGAGCCGGCCGCCGGTCCTGGTCAGCCCGCCGATCGTCAGCGTCCGGCCATTGACCACGCCCATCGCGACCGGCCCGGCGATCGCGACCGCGGTCCCTCCCGCCACGACCGGCAGGCGCGCGGCGGTCGCCCAGCGGCGGGATATCACGGTCCGGTTGAACCCGGTGTCGAGCAGGGCGGTCGCGTCGCGGCCGTCGATCGTCATGCGGAACCGGATCTGGTTGCCGGGGGTCAGCTCGAACGGCACCCATTGCGCCTCGGCATCGGGCGCCAGCACTGCACGGTCGGGCATCGGCGCGGGCAGGCCGGGCGCCATCGCCGCGCCGAGGGGCGCGGGGAGCAGGACGACGAGCGGGAGCAGCCGGCGGTGCATGGCATGGGCCTAGACCGGCGGCGCAAAAGTAAAAACGGCGTTAACCCTCTTTGCGGGATGAGGAATTTTTCGCGCGAAGACGCGAAGGCGCAAAGAGGTTGGTGGCTCGCCGAGTGGCTTTTTGATGCGAACGGGGAAAAGAGAAGCCGCGCTTTCGCGCGGCCTCTTAGCCCCTCCCGTTGGCCTGCGGCCGCCTTCGGCTCAGGGGAGGGGTTGGGGGTGGGGGAGCGCCGTCTCACCGAGCCTATCGCCCGTGGATAGCCCCCACCCCAACCCCTCCCCTGAAGGGGAGGGGCTAGAGAGGGCGTCATCAGTTCAATTGATTACAAGCAAGCCTCAAGAAACGCCTGGTCGAACCCGAACTGGCGCGCTTTCTCTATCGTGTAGGGGCGCAGGCCCATCGCGCGATATTCGCCGACGATCTTGCCGTCCGCCGATTCGTCGAGATATTCGAACTTGAACAGCTCCTGCGTCACGATGACGGGGCCTTCCATGCCGATCACCTCGGTGATGTTGGTCACACGGCGCGAACCGTCGCGGAGGCGCTTGACCTGGACGATCATGTCGACCGAGTCGGCGATCTGGCGCGAAATGGCTTCCTTCGGGATCTTGATGTCGCCCATCAGCACCATGTTCTCCATACGGCCCAGGCATTCGCGCGGACTGTTGGAGTGGAGCGTACACATGGAGCCATCGTGACCGGTGTTCATCGCGGCGAGCAGGTCGAAACACTCGCTCCCACGAATTTCGCCGAGGATGATGCGGTCGGGGCGCATACGCAGCGCGTTCTTGACGAGGTCGCGGATGGTGATCTCGCCCTGGCCTTCGAGGTTGGCCGGGCGCGTTTCCAGCGGCAGCCAGTGCGGCTGCTGCAGGCGGAGTTCGGCCGCGTCCTCGATCGTCAGCACGCGCTCGCCGGGGTCGATCATCTTCGACAGGGCGTTGAGCATCGTCGTCTTGCCCGAACCCGTACCGCCCGAAATGACGATGTTGAACCGGCACGCGCCCGCGATCTTCAGCGCGGTCGCCATCTTGGTCGACATCGATCCGAAGCCGGCCATCATGTCGAGCGTGATCGGCTTGTCGGAGAATTTGCGGATCGAGATCGCCGTGCCCTTCAGGCTGAGCGGCGGGACGATCACGTTGACGCGGGAGCCGTCCTTGAGGCGTGCGTCGGCGAGCGGCGTGGTCTGGTCGACGCGGCGGCCGACCGAGTTGCAGATGCGCTGCGCGATCTGGAACAGATGCTCCTCGTCGCGGAACTGGATCTGCGCGAGTTCGAGCTGGCCCTTGCGTTCGACGAAGGTCTGGTCGGGGCCGTTGACCATGATGTCGGAGATGTTCGGATCGCTGAGCAGCTCTTCGAGCGGGCCGAGGCCGAGCAGTTCGTCGACCAGCACCTTTTCCAGCGCGAATTGCTCGCGGCGGTTGAGCGTCAGCTTCAGCTCGGCGAGCACTTCGCCGATGATCGGGCGGAATTCCTCGGCCAGCTCGTCCTTGTTGAGCGTGGCGGCGGCTTCCGGGTCGACGCGTTCGAGCAGGCGCGGCAGCACCTGTTCCTTGATCTTGTGGACCGACGCCTCGAACCCTTCGCCGCGCGAGCTGCCCGAATCGGCGCTGGCGTTCTGGCGTTCGGCGAGGCGCTGCATCGCGTCCATCGCGACACCGGGCATGTTGCCTTGCGGCGCGTCCGATTCGGCGGCGGGCGGCGGTGCGCCCTGCGGGTCGGACGGCAGCGGCGGAAACTGTTCGGCCAGATCGGGTTCCGACCGCGCCGGGCCGGTGCCCTGCATCGGTTTCGCCACGCCGAACGCCGGCCGCCCGGCCGGTCCCGCGCCCGTTCCACTCCGGCGCCCAAACGCGCTCATGCCTTCGATCCCTTCATAGTGGGGACCGTTGTTACGGGCGAAGCTTTGACAAATTGCTAACCAATGCGGGCGGCGGGGGAAGGGGGCGAAGAACCGTTATTTCTTCCCGTCATGCCGGACTTGATCCGGCATCCCGCTTCTTCACTCGCTGGCAAAAGCGGGACCCCGGATCAAGTCCGGGGTGACGAGGGTGATCAGGCCGCGATCGCCTCCAACGCCTCGCTTGCCTCCAGCCACGCCGCTTCGGCCGTTTCGATCTTCGCCTCCACCTCGGCGCGGCGCTTCATCAGGTCGGTCATCGTCAGTTTCGCGAGGCTCCCGTCCGCCGACGAGGGGTCGAACATCGCGCGGTCGATCGCGCTGCGGTCGGCGGTCAGCCTGGCCAGTTCGGTTTCCGCCGCCTTGGCCGCCTTGCGCAGGCTTTGGCTCGCCTCGCGCGCTTCGGCGGCGGCGCGGCGGGCGTCCTTCCGGTTGATCTTCGACACTTCCTTCGCGGTGTCGGACGCGTCCTTGGCCAGCACGAAGGCGATGTAATCGTCGAGGCTGCCGTCGAATTCCTTCGCGGTGCCGCTATCGACCAGCACCAGCCGGTCGGCGGTCATTTCCAGCATGTGGCGGTCGTGGCTGACGATCACCACCGCGCCGCTATACGCATTCAGCGCCTGGATCAGCGCCTCGCGCGCGTCGACGTCGAGGTGGTTGGTCGGTTCGTCTAGGATCAGCATGTGCGGCGCGTCGCGGGTGATCAGGGCGAGCGCGAGCCGCGCGCGCTCGCCGCCCGAGAGTTTGCCGACCCTGGTCGTCGCCTTGTCGCCCGAAAAGCCGAACCGGCCAAGCTGGCCGCGCACCGCGCCCGGCGTCGCGCCCTTCATCTGCACGGTCATGTGCTGGAGCGGGGTCTCGTCGGCGTCGAGTTCCTCGACCTGATATTGCGTGAAATACCCGACGCGCATCTTGCCCGACGCGTTCATCGCGCCGTCCATCGGCTTCAACTGCGCGGCGAGGAGACGCGCGAGCGTGGTCTTGCCGTTGCCGTTGCGCCCCAGCAGCGCGATACGGTCGTCGGGGTCGAGCCGCAGGTTCAGCCGGCTGAGGATCGGCGTGTCGCCATAGCCGACGCTGGCGAGGTCGAGCGTGATGAGCGGCGGGCGCAACTCGCTTGGAGAGGGGAAGTCGAAGCTGAGCGAGGGATCGTCGACCAGTTCGGCGATCGGCTGCATCCGCGCCAGCGCCTTGGCGCGGCTCTGCGCCTGCTTGGCGGTCGAGGCGCGGGCGGAGTTGCGGGCGATATAGTCCTGCAGCTTCTCGCGCTCGGCTTGCTGCCTGGCGCGGGCGGAAGCGATCTGCGCCTGGCGCTCGGCACGCTGGCGCTCGAACGAATCGTAGCCGCCGGGGTAGAGCCAGAGCTTGCCGCGTTCGAGGTGGAGGATGTGGTCGACCACGTTGTTGAGGAAATCGCGCTCGTGGCTGACCAGCACGATCGTCGCGGGGTAGGATTTCAGGAAATCCTCCAGCCACAGCACCGCTTCGAGGTCGAGATGGTTCGACGGCTCGTCGAGCAGCAGCAGGTCCGGCTGCGAGAACAGCAAGGCGGCGAGCGCGACGCGCATCTTCCAGCCGCCCGAAAAGCTGTCGAGCGGGCGATGCTGCGCGGCTTCGTCGAAGCCGAGCCCGACCAGGATGCGCGCCGCCCGCGACGGCGCGGCGTGCGCGTCGATCGCGTTCAGCCGCTCGTGGATCTCGCCGAGCCGGTCGGGGTCGTGGCTGGTCTCGCTCTCCGCCATCAGTTGGGCGCGCTCGGCGTCGGCGGCGAGCACGGTGTCGAACGGCGTCGCGGTCCCCGACGGCGCTTCCTGCGCGATATAGCCGAGCCGGCTGCCGCGCGGCATGTCGGCGCTGCCGGTGTCGGGCTCCAGCATCCCCGCGATCACCCGCACCAACGTCGTCTTGCCCGCGCCGTTGCGGCCGATCAGCCCGACGCGGCTCTTCGGCGGCAGCTTCGCGGTCGCGCCGTCGAGGATCGTCCGCCCGCCGAGGCGGACCGTGATGTCGGTCAGATTGAGCATAGGCGCGCCTGTAGGGGAGGTGGCCAGTTGCCGCCAGTCCCTTCACCCCAACGTGCTCAGGCCTTCGCCGGAGTACGAACTGAACGTAGGTGTCCCGATGGGTCCGAATTGGGACAACGCGGTTGATATGCTATCGGTCTCGTGGGGATGACGATGGGGAGGGGCAAAGCTAAGGCAGCGTCATGATCGACCTCGCGATACTTTACGAACATCCCCAATGGTTTGTGCCCCTGTTCGCCGCGCTCGACCGTCGCGGCATCCATTATGCCGCGTTCGGGCCCGAAGGGAATTGGAGCCCGGGCTATGGCGCGATTCCCGCGCCGGTCGTGCTCAACCGCATCGCGATGTCGAGCTTCCTGCGTGAGGAAGAGCATCCCATCTTCTACGCCATGGGGCTGCTCGACCATTGGCGGCGGTCGGGCGCGCGGGTGATCAACGGCGCCGACGTGATGGCGATCGACGCGTCGAAGGCGCGGCAGCTCGCCCTGATCGCGAGCCTCGGCCTGGCGATCCCCGAGACGCGCGTCGTCCATCGCGTCGCGGACGTCGAGGCCGCCGCGGCGACGCTGACCTTTCCGCTGGTGGTGAAGGCCAATATCGGCGGGTCGGGCGCGGGCATCGTCAAGTTCGACAATATGGCCGAATTGCGCTGGGCGGTGAACGAGGGCGGATTGCCCAAAAGCGTCGACGGCGTGCTGCTGGTGCAGGACTATGTTCCCGCGCGCGACGGCAAGATCACCCGGATCGAGACGCTCGACCGCGAATATCTCTACGCGATCGATATCGCCGGCGGCGGGGCGTTCGACCTCTGCCCGGCGGATGCCTGCGTCGCCGATTCGGGGATCAGCATGGTGGCGGTCGAGCCCGACCGGATGCTGATCGACGCGGCCGAGCGGATCGCCGGGGAAGTGCGGCTCGATGTCGGCGGGATCGAAGTGATGATCGACGACCGCGACGGCACCCCGCGCTTCTACGACATCAACGCTTTGTCCAATTTCGTCGCGAAGCCGCTCGACGTGCTCGGCTGGGACCCGCACGACAAATTGATCGACTATCTCGACATGGTCACCGCGAAGAGCTTCGCCTAGGGGCTGTCCGATTGAGGTTGAACCGGTCCTTGTGCTCCTGCGAAAGCAGGAGCCCAGAGCCACGGGCGATACGGCTTGAGACCCTGGGCTCCTGCTTTCGCAGGAGCACGATTCCATCTGATTCGGACATACTCTAAGGAAGCTGGCTATGCGCTATGGATATTGGATGCCGGTGTTCGGCGGCTGGCTGCGCAACGTGCCCGATGAGGGGATGGCGGCGAGCTGGGACTATGTGAAGCGGCTGACGCAGCGGTCGGAACAGCTCGGTTACGACCTGTCGCTGATCGCCGAATTGAACCTCAACGACATCAAGGGCGTCGAACAGCCCGCGCTCGATGCCTGGTCGACCGCGGCGGCGCTGGCGGCGGTGACCGACAGGATCGAGCTGATGGTGGCGGTGCGGCCCAATTTCCACCACCCGGCGCTGTTCGCCAAGGCGGCGGCGAATATCGACCGCATCGCGAACGGGCGGCTCGCGCTCAACGTCGTGTCGTCCTGGTGGGCGGACGAGGCGAAGCAATACGGCCTGCAGTTCGACCAGCATGACGACCGCTATGCGCGGACCGAGGAATGGCTGACGGTGGTCGACGGCCTGTGGACCGAGGAACGGTTCAGCTTCGCCGGTCAGTTCTACCGGACCGACAATGCGATCTGTTCGCCCAAGCCGGCCAGGCGCCCGACCGTCTATGCCGGCGGCGAGAGCGAGAAGGCCAAGGCGATGATCGCCGCGCAATGCGACGCCTATGTCATGCACGGCGATCCGGTCGAGGCGATCGCGCCGAAGATCGCCGACATGGCGGCGCGGCGTGAAGTGGCCGGGGGCAAACTGATGCAATATGGCATGGCCGCCTATGCGATCGTCCGCGATTCGGAAGCCGAGGCGCAGCGCGAGCTGGAGCGGATCACGACCGTCAGCGATTTGCCAGCGGGTTACGACAATTTCGACCAGTGGCTGTCGGGCACGCAATTGGAGCGCGAGCTCAAGATCCAGGAATATTCGGTGTCGAACCGGGGTCTGCGCCCGAATCTGGTCGGCACGCCCGAGCAGATCAGGCAGCGGATCGCGGACTATGAAGGCGCGGGCCTCGACCTGCTGCTGCTCCAGATGAGCCCGCAGGCGGAAGAGATGGAGCGTTTTGCCGCGCAGGTGATGAATTAGGGTCGGATCAGCCGGATAAAGCACGCGTCCCCGGCGAAAGGCGGGCCCCAGTTTTGGCGAACTACCGATGGCACCCCGCCATCGAGAAACCATTGCGACTGGACCCCGGCTTTCGCCGGGGACGCGTGCATCTATTCAGATGAATCAAACTCTAATCGGTGCGCTGCCCCGGCTTACCGCCATGCCGAACGGTTCGAGCATTTCGATCACGCGGTCGGGCAGCGCGACCGGATCGAACGGCTTGCCGATTGTCCCCTGCGCCCCGGTGGCGCGACGGGTGCGGTCGATGTCGCTCGCCTTGGGCGACAGGATCAGGATCGGGATCGCGGCCGACGACGACCATTGCCGCATCGTCGCGACCAGCGCGCCCGCGCTGATGTCGGCCGGCTTCATGTCGAGCAGGATCAGGTCGAACCGCTCGACCCCGCGGCGGAGCGTATCGGCCGCGTCGCGCCGTGACGCCGCGGACACGCTGAACCGGGCGTGCAGGTCGAGGGCCAGGGCAACGATCGCGCGGGTGTCGGGATCGTCGTCGACCAGGAGGGCGCGGATGGTCATGCGGCCAGCGCCCTGGTCGCCGCGCGCACGCTGGCGAGGCCGCCGCGCGTCACGATCAGATGGTCGATCAGCGTGATGCCGAGCGCGTCGAGCGCGGCTTCGAGCGCGATCGTCTGGGCGATGTCGGCGCGGCTGCTTTCGCGCAGGCCCGACGGGTGGTTGTGCGCGACGACGACGTTCATCGCGCCCACCTCCAGCGCCCGCGCCGCGATGGTGCGGATGCAGAACGGCGTGCCGCTGGGCGTGCCGCTGGCGTGGAGTTCGTCGACGATCAGCCGGTCATAGGCGTTGAGATAGAGGATGCGGACATGCTCGTTGGTCTCGTCCGCCAGATGCACCATCAGATAGTCGCGCAGCGCGCGCGAATTGGGAAAGACCGGCCGGCGGTCGAGATCGGCGCGCGTCGTGTCGCGCAGCGTCTGCCGGACCGCCTGGAGCAAAGCGACGATCCGCGGATCGCCGGCCGCGCGCAACTGCCGCCCGGGCCGCGCCGCGAGCAGCAGCGGCAACGAGCCGAATTCGTCGATCAGCCGGGCCGCGAGCGCGCCGCGACCGGTCAGCCCGGCGGCGGCGAGGAGTTGCTCCAGGGCGGCTCCGGCCCCAGCCTTTTCTCGCGGTTGCGGTGGCGCAGGGTGCCAAGCAGCAACAGGATCAACATCGGATAGGCCCAGACCACGCTGCTGATCCAATAGAGCAAGGTCGGCATGTACGGGTCGGCCAGCTTGAGCAGGTGCCCGATCACCTGGAGCAATTGCATCGCCACGATCCCGATCGGCCAATAGCGGTTCGCGCGCAGCGCGATCGCCAGTAGCAGGCCGAGCATCACCACATCGACCGCGAATATGCCGATCTGCATCCCGTGCCAGAGATCGCCTGAATATACCGCCGAACTCAGCGGCGCCGCGATGAGGAAGATGATTGCGACAAAGCGCTCGGGCTGTCCGCCACGCCATAAGGCATAAGCGCACACCCCGAGCCACAGGACGGTGAAGAGGACGGCGATCATTGCCGCTCATGCCGACCATCTCGGTCGCCCCTCGTCAAGTCGGTTAAGCGGCCACCCGGAGCGGCATGCTTGCCGGTTTGGTTTCCTCGATCTTCGAGCACGGCCAGTATGGCCCCCAATCCTCCGCCGTCGCGCCGAGCATCTTCGCGGTGCGGCCATATTCGCGATGCGCCTCGCCGAGCAGGCGGCGGCCGTCGACATTGACGGTCAGCGCTTCGGCGATCTTGGCGAGCGCGGGCTGGGCCATATGCGCGGGCAACCTGGCGTCGGCATATTGCTCGATCGTCGTCGCCATCAGCTTCGACAGCGCGAGGATCGACGTATCGACGTCGCGCTCGGCGGCGAGGACCGCGGCCGAGACCGCCAGGATGGCGTCATAGTGAGGATGGTTGGTCGGATCGACGCGCATAGTGCCTCCATCGCGCCGGCCGGACGGCGGGCGCGCCAGTTAAAGGAATGCGGCGTCAGTGAGAAAGCGAGCGGATGAACGTCGCCAGGCCATAAAGGGCCCCCACCCCGGCGCTGACCGCGAAAAAGGCGAAGCCTATGATCACGGTGGCGGCCAGGATCAAAACCCCCCTGGATGCAGTCGACAAGTCACTCGGCCTCGCTCCTTCGATCACGTCACGGAGCATACCGGCCCAGCCAGTCCGCCCCGTGACGCCCCCGAAGCGCCGCTGATCGAGGACGGCGTCATGTAGGGAAGGGGAGAGACCGCCCTCGATCGCCGTCGACCATGAGGGGTGGCGCGACGCTGCCGCCAGCCCCAGATTTTCGCATGGGAGATTCTGGGGGGTGGTTTCCGGGGCGGCGGCGTCTTCGAATTCGGCGAACAGCAAGGCCGCATGCTTGCGGTCGCGGGCGCCGAGCTTGACCTTGGCGCTGCCGAGATAGGCGTCGACCGTGCCCGCCGCGATGCCCAGGCCGCGCGCGATCTCGCCCGATCCCTGCAACGCGCGCACGCCACGCAGGCAGTCGCGCTCGCGCGGCGTCAGCGAAGCGAAGGCGGAGTCGTCCATACCCCTCATTAAACCATTTTCCCGCGCGAATCACAGCGGCTATTCGGTGATCGCGACGACCGATGACGTGGCGCGATGTGCCATCGAGTCGTTTCCCGCGTGAACGAATGGCGCGCGGGGGAAGGATCAACCCGGTCCGCCGATGCCAAGAAATTCGGCCAAACGTGCCGCCGTCGCGATCCGGCTTGCGCCATGACGTTCCAGCGCAAGGAGATCATCCTTGTCGCCCGTCACCAGCCAGTCGGCGCGGCTCGCTTCGCATAGCCCCAACAGGAAGTCGTCCCTGGGATCGGGCGATCGCCGGACATGAGGAAGCGCGGAGGGCATATCCGCAATCATCGCGATCTGGTTGACGAGTCGCCCGATTTCGGCGGGACGCACCAGCGCCCGAATCTTGTCACGCCGGGATACATCCCGGATTTCCTCGATCTGGCGCGCGTGGCTGACAAGAATGAAGCGGCGGTCGCCATGTCTCGATCAATCGGGCCGGAGGCCCGTTGGGCGAAATCAATCCGCTCAACAGGATGTTGGTGTCGAGGATGACGCGCACCTGTTACGGCCTGGGCTTCGTCCAGAAAGCCGAACGGGCGGCCGACACTTCTTCGCCGATAAGCTGTTCGAGTTCCGCCGGATCGGCATCCGCATTGCGCGCCTGAATGTCGCGGATCGTTTCCCGCAACACCTCGCGGTTGACGGCGTCTTCCACAAACCGGGACAGATCGCCTTTCTTTCCGCCGCGTGACGCCAGCAGCGTGCGCAACGCAATGTCGGTATCCCGCGATACCTTCAGGCTCCATCGCGCCAGTTCGCCCATGAATCACCTATGCGCTTATGTGTCTAGACGCACATAAGCGGGCTGGGCCTTCCGGACAAGGCGATTGACCTGCCAGCGCCTTGCCGTGTCGATGGGGAATGGCGCTGGCGATAAGCCCCGCCGCGGCAAAGCCGCGTCGTCGGTCGGCGCTTTTGCGCCGCCGGCCGTTCATGAATTGTGGTGAAATTAGCTGGGCTAATTTCGCCCAATTCATGAATTGGTCGGGGCGACAGGATTCGAACCTGCGACCCCCACACCCCCAGTGTGATGCGCTACCAGGCTGCGCTACGCCCCGACCGGTCCCGCCTCGTGCGGCGGGGGAGCGGGGCCTCTAGGCCGTTGGGGCGGGCGATGCAAGCAGCGCATGAGTTGCGCGGGCCGCGTCATGGTGATAGCGCGCGGCGCTTGACGCCGGGTTGCCCGTTTTCGGGCACAGATCGGCTTACGCCCAATTCAGGACGACCATGCTTATTCCTCCCGCTTACGCCCAGGCCGCCGGCACCAGTCCCGACGCGACCGCCGGCATGATCTCGACCTTCCTGCCGCTGATATTGGTGTTCGTCGCCTTCTACTTCCTGATGCTGCGCCCCCAGCAGAAGCGCGTTAAGACGCTGCAGAACGCGATCGCGAACCTGAAGAAGAACGACCAGGTCGTCACGTCGGGCGGGATCCTGGGCAAGGTCGTCAAGGTCGACGATCAATATGCCGAGATCGAAATCGCGCCGACCGTGAAGATCAAGGTGGTGCGCGCGACGATCGCCGAGGTGATCAGCCCGACCTCCGCCAAGCCGGCGAACGACTGATGCTGGATTTCCCCCGCTGGAAGGTGCTGTCGATCATCGGCCTGCTCGCCGCGTTGTGCGCGCTCGCCATTCCCAGCTTCCTGCCCGAAAGCACGGTCAAGAACTGGCCGATCCATCCCCGCATCAACCTGGGCCTTGACCTCGCCGGGGGCAGCTACCTGCTGCTCGAAGCGAATACCGACGACCTGGTGACGACGCGGCTCGGCCAGAAGAAGGCGGAGGTCGCGACCGACATGCGCCGCGCCAAGATCGGCATCGGCGACATTTCGACCGACGGCGGCAAGGTCAGCTTCATGCTGCGCGACATCACGCAGCTCGAGGCCGCGCGCCAGTTGCTGTCGCAAAAGACCAACGGCGTCGGCACCACCGGGCAGCGCGACTGGGATGTCGCCGTCATCAACGGGTCGACCTTCACGGTGACCCCGACCAAGGCCGGGATCGACGCCGCGATCGACGGCGCGATGGACGGCGCGACCGAAGTGGTCCGCCGCCGCATCGACTCGCTCGGCACGCGCGAACCGACGATCATCAAGCAGGGATCGACGCGCATCGTCGTCCAGGTGCCGGGCTTGCAGGACCCGACCGCGCTCAAGGAATTGCTGGGCAAGACCGCCAAGCTGGAATTCAAGCTGGTCGATACGCGCGCCGACCCGACGCAATTGGCCAAGGGCATCGCGCCGATCGGCGACCAGGTCCTGCCCTATCCCACCGTGCCCTATGCCGCGCCCTATATCGGGCGCCTGACCCAGCCGATGGCCTTCACCGCCGAGCGCAAGCCGGTCTGGCCGGCGGGCACGCCGGTGATCGCGGTGCGTGACGAAGCGATCATCACCGGCAGCGACCTGACCGACGCCCGCGCCGAAACCGATTCGGAAAATCCCGGCGGCTGGGTGGTCGGCTTCCAGTTCAACACGCAGGGCGGCAAGAATTTCGCGCGGGCGACGCAGGCCAATGTCGGCAAGCCGTTCGCGATCGTGCTCGACAACAGCGTCATCTCCGCGCCGAATATCGAAACGCCGATCCTGGGCGGCAGCGGGCGGATCACCGGCGGGTTCGACGCCAAGAGCTCGAACGACCTGGCGATCCAGCTCAAGTCGGGCGCGTTGCCCGTCGCGCTGAAGGTGGTCGAGGAATCGAGCGTCGGTCCCGACCTCGGCAAGGATTCGATCCAGAAGGGCGTCACCGCGTCGATCATCGCGGTCGTGCTGGTCGTGCTGTTCATGCTGGTGACGTACGGCCGGTTCGGCATCTATGCCGACTGGGCGGTGGTCATCAACGTGCTGGTGATCATGGGCGTGCTGGCGTTGATCAGCGGCACGCTGACGCTGCCCGGCATCGCCGGCTTCGTGCTGACGATCGGCACCGCGGTCGACGCCAACGTGCTGATCAACGAGCGCATCCGCGAGGAGCGGCGGCGCGGGCGCAGCGTCATCCAGTCGGTCGAACTGGGTTACAAGGAAGCCAGCCGGACGATCTTCGAGGCGAACATGACCCACGCCATTTCGGGCGTGATCATGTTCCTGCTCGGCTCCGGCCCGGTGAAGGGCTTCGCGGTCGTGCTGCTGATCGGCATCTGCACCTCGGTGTTCACGGCGGTCACCTTTACCCGGATGCTCGTCGTCCTCTGGCTGCGGAAATATCGTCCGCAGACCATCAATATTTAAGGGGCCGCACGTCATGCGCCTGCTCAAGATCATCCCCGACAACACCAATATCGACTTCGTCCGGCTGCGCTATTGGGCGTTCGGCCTGACGACGTTGCTGACGCTGGCCGCGATCGCGCTCGTCCCGCTCAAGGGGCTGAACATGGGCGTTGATTTCGTCGGCGGCCTGATGATCGAATATACCTTCCCGACCGCGCCGAGCCTCGAGCAGGTGCGCAGCTCGGTCGACCGGCTCGGACTCGGCGAGGCGTCGCTCCAGCAGGTCGGCCAGAAGGACCGGCTGGCGATCCGCCTGCCGGTGCAGCAGGGCGGCGCCGACGCGACCGACAAGGCGGTGGCCAAGGTCACCGACACGCTGAGCAAGCAATTCCCGGGCTCGCGGTTCGAACGTCAGTCGGCGGTGTCGGGCAAGGTGTCCGGCGAGCTGATCCAGAAGGGTATCCTGGCGGTCGTGCTGGCGGTGATCGGCATCTGTCTGTTCGCGATCTTCCGCTTCGAATGGCAGTTCGGTGTCTCGACCGGCGTCGCGATCCTGCACGACGTGCTGATGACGATGGGCTTCTTCGCACTGACGCAGTTCGAATTCGACCTCAACATCGTGGCGGCGGTGCTGACGATCATCGGCTATTCGATCAACGACAAGATCGTGATCGACGACCGCATCCGCGAGAACATGCGCCGCTATCGCAAGATGGACATGCGCGAGATCATCAACCTGTCGGTCAACGAGACGCTGCCGCGCACCGTGATGACGTCGCTGACCATCCTGCTCGCGCTCGCTTCGCTGCTGATCTTCGGCGGCCATGTGCTGCGCGGGTTCACCGCGGCGATGATCCTCGGCGTGTTCGTCGGCACCTATTCGTCGATCTACGTGTCGTCGTCGCTGCTGATTACTTTGGGCCTGCGCGCCGAGCCGGTCGCGACATCGGGCAAGCCGGCCAAGGCCGGGATCGACGGCGCGGAGCGCGTCGGCTGATGCGCATGGACCGTGCCCGCGCCGACGGGCCGGTCGTCAGCGGCCTGTCGGCGGCGGGGTTCCGCGTCGACGACAATGTCTATACCGCGCTGGCGATCACGCCCCAGCGTGCCGACGCCTGGTCGCCGCCGCCGCTCGACGCGCTCGACGAGGCCGCGCTGGCGCCGCTGCTCGCGCTCGACCCGCCGCCCGAATTCCTGCTGATCGGCACCGGCCGCGCGCTGGTCCGCCCGCCGGCCGCTTTGGTCCGCGGCCTCGAGGCGCGCGGGATCGGCGTCGAGGCGATGGACAGCCGTGCCGCGGCGCGCGCCTGGGCGGTGTTGCGCGGCGAGGGACGGTGGATCGCGGGTGCTTTCTATCCGATTTAAACCCCCGGGGTTGATCGCGCGGCGCGCTGGCGGATAAGGTTTTGCGCGAATCCGAAGCCAGGGGAGAGCGCTGATGAAATCGTTGCTGATGTTTGGTGCGGTATTGGCCGCCGTCCCGGCCCTCGCGCAGACGACTCCGCCCGTGCCGCCCGCCACCGACGCCGCGCCGCCGCCCGCCGCAGCGCCCGCCGCAGCGCCCGCCGCGCCGCAATTCGCCGCCATTCCGGCGCCGAATTACGACACCGATGCCGGCTGGCTGTGCCGCCCCGGCCGGCAGGATGCGTGCGCGGCCGACCAGAGCGTCACCGTGATCGCGGCCAACGGCAAGGCGAAGATCGTCAAGTTCAAGGCCGATCCGGCGCCGCTCTACGACTGTTTCTACGTCTATCCGACCGTGTCGCTCGACCCGACCCCGAACAGCGACCTCAATATCGGCGATGAGGAGAAAGCGGTCGCGGCGTCGCAGGCCGCGCGCTTCACGTCGAAGTGCCGCGTGTTCGCGCCGCTCTACCGCCAGGTCACGCTGACCGCGCTGCGCGACATGATGGAGGGCAAGGCGACCGCCGCCGACCGCAAGCTCGCCTATCTCGATGTGGAGGCGGCGTGGTACAATTACCTCAAGCGCGACAATAACGGCCGCGGCGTCGTGCTGATCGGGCACAGCCAGGGCGCTGGGATACTCAAGCAGCTCGTCGCCGGCGTCATCGAAAAAGACAGCGACATGAAGCGCAAGATGATCGCGGCGTACCTGATCGGGACCAACGTCGCGGTGCCCCAGGGCGGCGATGTCGGCGGCGATTTCAAGACGACCAAATTGTGCAAGTCGCTGAACCAGTTCGGCTGTGTCGTTACCTACACGACGTTCCGCGCCGATGCGCCGCCGCCCGAGAACAGCCGCTTCGCGCGCATCGCCGACCAGCCCGGCATGGTCGCGGCATGCACCAACCCGGCGGCGCTCGGCGGCGGCAAGGCGGTGACCGACGCGATCTTCGGCACGAAGGGCGCCGGACTCGCCAGCGCGCCGATGGGTGAATGGGCCAAGGGCGTGGCGGTGACCACGCCGTTCGTGTCGGTCCCGGGCCTGATCTCGGCCGAGTGCGTATCGAATGGGGGGGGCAATTATTTGGCGGTGACGGTCAATGCTGATCCCGGCGATCCGCGTACCGACACGATCGTCGGCGACGTCGTCGTCAACGGCACGGTCCTGAAGGATTGGGGCCTGCACCTGATCGACATGCCGGTCGAGATGGGCAATCTGGTGACGCTGAGCGAATACCAGGCGGCGGCGTGGCGCGGCGTCCCGCTGCCGGCGCCGAAGAAGTAATTGGCTTAAAACCCCCCTCCCCTTCAGGGGAGGGGATGGGGGTGGGGGCTTGCCGTCTCACCGAGCCTGTCGCCCGTTGCACGCCCCCACCCCAACCCCTCCCCTGGCAGGGACCCATGAAAGTAATACTTTCATGGGCGCCCGATGGGGAGGGGCTTCAGTAAACGTCCACCAGCCCCGTCAAATGCGCGTACAGCGCGGCGGTGTTCGCTTCCCAGGTGAAGCGCTCGGCGCCTTCGCGGACCTTCGCCGCCGGAACATGATCGCCCAGCACCGCGGCGATGCCGGAGGCGAAGCCGGCGGGCGTGCGGCCGACGATGCGGCCGAACGCGCGTTCCGTGACGACTTCCGCCGCGCCGCCGACATCGGGGATCACGATCGGCGCCCCGCACGCCAGCGCCTCGATCCAGGCATTGGCGAGTCCTTCTCTGACGGAGGCCAGCGCCATCACGTCGGCGGCGGCGAGCAACGCCGGCATCTCGCCATGCGGCACCGCGCCGAGCAACCGGATGCGATCGCCCAGGCCGAGGCCGGCGATGCTGGCTTCGAGCGCCGGCCGGGCCGGGCCTTCCCCGGCGATGAGCAGGGTCGCATTGGGCAAGGCGGCGATCGCGTCGATGAGGACATCGTGGCCCTTGGTCTCGATCAGCGCGCCGGTCGACACCACCAGCGCGCCCGGCACGCCGAGCCGCGTCTTGGCGACCGCCCGATCGCCGGGGGCGAACTGGCCGAGGTCGACCCCGGTATGATGCACGCGAATGCGATCGGCCGGCATCCCCATCGCCACCATGTCGCGCTTCATCGCCGCCGATACGGCGAGAAGCCCTGCGGCGGCCTTGCCCGCCGCGCGCACCTGGCCGGCGGTCGCGGCGGCCCGGCCCCAATGATGGATGTCGCTGCCGCGCGCCTTGATCGACACCGGCACGCCGAAGCGCTTTCCCATCGCGATCGCGGCGGGGCCGTCGGGGAAGAAGAACGACGCGTCGATCACGTCGAACGGAAAATCGCGGCGCAGGTCGGTCAGCAGCGGCGTCAGCGCGCGGACCAACGACGCGGCGAAGAAACGCCCCCCGGTCCCCGGCATCGCCAGGAAGCGCGGGCGATAGACGTCGAGGCCTTTATACTGTTCGCCGAGGGGCAGCCTGGCGAGCGCGGCGTGCCGGCCGCGGCGGCTGAGCGGGAAGGGCGGCAACCCGACCGGCGCGACGACGCGAAGCTCGACATCGGGATGCGCGGCGAGGCCCAGCGTCTGGCGCTCGACGAACACCCCGAAATTGCGCCGCGTGGCGTCAGGGAACAGGGTCGACAGGGTCAGGACGCGAAGCATCCGATTTCCTTAGCGGTGAACGGTTAATCCCGTCCTCATGCTCGTCACCCCGGCGAAAGCCGGGGGCTCCGGCAGTACGTCACGCCGTGAGGCCTCAGCTTTCGCTGGGCGACGGATAGAGGCTGGAGTCGGCTTCGGCCGTGCAGAATCACGCCACCCCGGCGAAGGCCGGGGCCTGGTTTCGTCGAACTGGTGATGGCATCCTGCCGTCGAGAAACCATCGCCACTGGTCTCCGGCCTTCGCCGGGGTGGCGTATTTCCATTCAGATGGATCATACCCTAAATCCGCTTGTCGCCCGGATAGGCGAACAACAGGTCGCTGTCCGCGCTCGCCGTGAGGTGGGCGGCGCCGGTCACCGTCACGCATTCGCCCGCGCGCCACGCCACGCCGTCGACCACCCCTTCGCCGGCGAGCGGGGTCAGCCAGCCGGTGACGCCGTCGGGCAGCGTCACGTCGCGATCGCCCCCGGCCCAGCGTTCGAGCACGAACTTCGGCCCTTCGCACAGGATCGTGCGGCCCTCGCCGACTTCGCCAACGATCGGCCGGGGCGTGATCGGGTTGGGATCGGCCACCGCCAGGCCGTCGTCGAGGTGCAGCTCGCGGTCGGAGCCATAGTCGTACAGGCGATAGGTCAGGTCGACATTCTGCTGCGTCTCGACCAGGGTGATGCCGCCGCCGATCGCGTGGATGGTTCCCGCTGGGCAATAGAGGAAGTCGCCGGCCTTGACCGGTTTCCAGTCGAGCATGTCGACGATCGACCCGTCCCCGGCGGCCTGGCGCAGCGCCGCGCGCGTGGTCGGCCGTTTCGTCCCCATCGCGATCGTCGCGCCGGGATCGGCCGCCAGGATCACCCAGCATTCGTCCTTGCCGCGGGGATAGCCCGCCTTCCGCGCGTCGGCGTCGGTCGGGTGGTCCTGCACCGACAGCCGTTCGCCGGGGAACAGATATTTGACCAGCAGTTCGGGCGTGCCGGCGTCGGGGGTCTGGAACCAGATCTCCCCCACCGGCGGCGCATCGGGCGCGGGGTTGGCGAATCCGGGCCACAGATCGCGCCGCCCCCACGGCTTTTCGACGCGCTTGGTGGCGAGCAAGGTGGCGGTCATCGGTATCGGTCCTCCGGGGAATTCGGTAAAGCGCGCCAACGCGCGGGCGCGGCGTGCGATCCTTGCCGCGAAAAAGCCATAGCCTTTGTTCATGGCGAAAATCATTGTTCGCGTCGCTTCCGCTCGGCTAAGGCACTTTTTCATGCGTATTCCCAAGTCCCGTCCGCTCGCACTCGCGCTGATCGCCGTCCTCGCTTTGCCCGTCGCCGGGTGCGCGGGCCGCGGCCTCAAGAAGGGCGACGTTCCCTATATCGCCCGCGATGTCGGGACGCTCTATTCGCTCGCCAAGCGTCGCCTTGACCAGGGCCGGTACAAGGAAGCCGCCGTGCTGTTCGACGAAGTCGAGCGGCAGCATCCCTATTCGATCTGGGCGCGGCGTGCGCAGCTGATGAGCGCGTTCAGCTATTACATGGACCAGAGCTACACCGAATCGATCCAGTCGGCGCAGCGCTTCATTTCGATCCATCCCGGCAATCGCGACGCGGCTTATGCTTATTATCTCGTCGCTTTGGGCTATTACGAACAGATCGCCGACGTGACGCGCGACCAGAAGATCACGCAGCAGGCGCAGGACGCGCTGGGCGAGTTGGTCCGCCGCTATCCCAATTCCAAATATGCCGCCGACGCGCGGCTCAAGATCGACCTGGTGCGCGACCATCTGGCCGGCAAGGAAATGGAGATCGGGCGATTCTATGAGACGCGCGGGCAGTGGCTCGCGGCGACTTTGCGCTTCCGCACCGTGATCGACCAGTACCAGACGACGACGCACGTGCCCGAGGCGCTGATGCGGCTGACCGAGACGTATCTCGCGCTCGGCACCCCCGAGGAAGCGCAGAAATCGGCGGCGGTGCTCGGTGCCAACTATCCCGGCACCGACTGGTACAAGCGCGCCTACAAGCTGATGCAGGATCATCCGTGGAAGCCGGTCGCGCCGCTCGCGGCGGGCGAACTGCCGATCCCGTCGGGGATGAAGGACGCACAGCCGGTGGTTCCCGGAACGTCGAGCGTCGCGCCGAAGGATGAAGGCGCCGGTTCGACCGGGACCAGCAATACCGGCGGCGCGGGCAGCGGGCCGCCGAAGTAAGGCCATCCGATAATTATATCCGTCATCCCCGCGAAAGCGGGGACCCATCTCCTTCGTTTTCCGCAAATGCGGCGGTTAGGATATTGGCTGTCGCGGGAGCTGGGTCCCCGCTTTCGCGGGGATGACGAAGAGATGAAGCGGCCACCGTTGCCGGGCCGATCCTCGCTCCCTAATACCATGCCATGCTGACCGCGCTCGCCATCCGTGACGTCGTGTTGATCGAGGCGCTCGACCTGGAGTTTCGCGGTGGGCTCGGCGTGCTGACCGGGGAGACCGGGGCGGGCAAGTCGATCCTGCTCGATGCGCTGGGGCTGGCGCTCGGCGACCGCGCCGACAGCGGGCTGGTGCGGCAAGGGGCCGCGCAGGCGGTGGTGACCGCGAGCTTCGACATGCCGCTTGGCCGTGGGCCGATCGCGGCGCTGCTGGCCGACAACGGCTTCGACATCGAGCCCGGCGAGCCGCTGATCGTGCGCCGCATCGTCAAGGCCGATGGCGGCAGCCGCGCGTTCGTCAACGACCAGCCGGCCTCGGCCGGGCTGCTCCGCGACCTCGCCTTGCATCTGGTGGAGGTGCATGGCCAGCACGACGATCGCGGGCTGCTCGCGCCCGCCGGGCACCGCGCGTTGCTCGATACGTTCGGCCGCTGCCGATCGGCGGGCGTCGCGGTGGCGCACCGGGCCTGGCGCGATGCCGCCGAAGCGCTGGCGGTTGCTCACGCGCAGATCGACGCGGCGGCGCGCGACCGCGACTATCTGGAGCATGCGGTCGGCGAATTGCGTCAGCTGGCCCCCGAGCCGGGCGAGGAGGAAATGCTGGCCGATCGCCGCCGCGCGATGCAGCGCGCGGAGAAGACCGCCGACGACATGGCGGCGCTCGATAGCTGGCTGGGCGGATCGGATGGCGGGCTGGCGCAGCTTCGCCAGGCGGCGCGGGCGCTCGAACGGATCGCCGACGCGCATCCGGCGTTGGCCGAGGCGCTGGCGGCGGTCGATCGCGCGATCAACGAAGGGTCGCTGGCCGAGGAGGGTATTTTCGCCGCGCGCCAGGCGCTGGCGTTCGATCCGCAGGCGCTGGAGGAAGACGAGGCGCGGCTGTTCGACCTCCGCGCGATGGCGCGCAAGCACCGCGTCCAGCCCGACGACCTCGCCGCGCTGACCGAGCAGATGGCGGCGCGGCTGGCGACGATCGAGGCGGGGGAAGAGGGGCTGGCGGCGCTCGCCGCTCGGGTGACGGAGACGCGCGCCGCCTATGAAGCCGCCGCCGACGCGTTGTCGGTCGAGCGCCACGCCGCGGCGGAGCGGCTCGACCGCGCGGTGGCGGGCGAGCTCGCACCGCTCAAGCTCGACGCCGCGCGCTTCCGCACCGTGGTCGCGCCGTTGCCCGAAGAGCAATGGGGCGCGGCCGGCCGCGACCGTGTCGAGTTCGAGATTTCGACCAACCCCGGCGCGCCGTTCGCGGCGCTGGGCAAGATCGCCTCGGGCGGCGAATTGTCGCGCTTCATCCTCGCGCTCAAGGTCGCGCTGGCCGAGGAAGGCGGGGCGGCGACGATGATCTTCGACGAGGTCGATCGCGGGGTCGGCGGCGCCGTCGCGTCGGCGATCGGCGAGCGGCTGGCGCGGCTGGCGGAGCGGACCCAGGTGCTGGTGGTGACGCACAGCCCACAGGTCGCCGCGCGCGGGCGCGATCATTTCTTCATCGCCAAGTCGTCCGACGGCGTCGTCACCCGCACCGGCGTCCATGCGCTCGACGAGCAAGAACGGCGCGAGGAAATCGCCCGGATGCTGTCGGGCGCGACGATCACCGACGAAGCCCGCGCCCAGGCCGAACGACTGCTGGAAGCGGCGTGATGACCCCGGCGCAGCGCCGCGCGGCGCGGATCAGCTTTGCGATGCTGCCGGTCGGGCTGGCGCTGGTGCTGGCGGCGGCGCTGGGCAGTATCGCGGCGCTGGCGCTCGGGCTGGCCGAGTTGATCCGGCAGGGGGACGATTGGGGCTGGTATGCCGGCTGGGCGCTGGCCGCCGCCGCGATCGGCGCACGGAATTTCATCCGCTCGCTCCAGACGATGTCGGCGCTCGATATTCGCGGTACGCTCGTCACGATCGGCCTGTCGGCGGCGATCGTCGTCGCCTATCCGGGGTGGTGGCTGGGGTAGGACCAATCGACATTCAGTAATCCTCCCCCGCCAGGGGGAGGTGTCAGCGTAGCTGACGGAGGGGGCGGAAGCACATCGCTATCGTCGTGCTTCCGCCCCCTCCGGCGCTTCGCGCCACCTCCCCCTGGCGGGGGAGGATTGGGGTGGGTGGTGGTTGGGTTAGAACGGCACCTTGATCGTCGCCATCGCCGCCGGCGCGCAGAACCCGCCGACGCAATGTTCCACCGCGCGCCCGCCGATCGTGCCACTGCCCAGTTTCGCGGTCATCGGCGGGAGCGGCTTGCCGTTGGGCGGGGCCCCGAGCGGGCGCAGGCGGTACTGGTCCGGGTCGGTCTTGCCGCAGACGACGATGTCGTCGTCCGACGGCCGGCAATCCGGCGTGACGCTCAACGCCCTGGGCAGCACCGGGCCGGCGGCCGGCAGCGGCGGGGGCGCCGCGGGAATCGCTTGCGCCAGCATCAGCACCGCACCCAGCATCGCGCTTCCTCCCGTCCGTTCGCGGTTTGCTAGCGCGGAATTGCAGCTGAATTGGGGCGGCGCTTGATCGCCGCGCCGCGCGCCGATAGCTGAACGCATGGCCGCGCCGCTTCCCACCGACGATTCCGCCGCTGCGGTAGAGCTCGAACACCTCGCGGCCGAGATCGCGCATCATAACCGGCTCTACCACACCGACGACGCGCCGGAGATTTCGGACGCCGAGTATGACGCGCTGATGCGCCGCAATACGGCGATCGAACAGGCGTTTCCGCACCTGATCCGCGCCGATTCGCCGAGCGTGAAGGTCGGCGCCGCGCCCGCCGGGCATCTGGCCAAGGTCGCGCACGCGCGGCCGATGTTCAGCCTCGACAATGCGTTCGACGACGACGACGTGCGCGAGTTCCTGGGGCGCGTGCGGCGGTTCCTCAACCTGGCCGAGGACGAGCCGGTGATGCTGACCGCCGAGCCCAAGATCGATGGTCTGTCCTGTTCGCTCCGCTACGAAGGCGGCGTGCTGGTCCAGGCGTTGACGCGCGGCGACGGCCAGGTCGGCGAGGACGTCACCGCCAACGTCCGCACGATCGCCGACATCCCCGCGACGCTGCCCGCCGATGCGCCGGCGGTGTTCGAGGTGCGCGGCGAAATCTACATGGAAAAGGCCGCGTTCGCCGCGCTCAACGCGCGCTTGCTCGCCGAGGCCGACGACCCGGAAAAGGCGCGTCAGTTCGCCAATCCGCGCAACGCCGCCGCCGGGTCGCTGCGCCAGAAGGACGCCGGCGTCACCGCGTCGCGCCCGCTCGCCTTCTTCGCCTGGGGCTGGGGTGAGGCGAGCGACGTGCCCGGTGACACGCAAAGCGCGGTGATCGCGGCGATCCGGTCGTGGGGCTTCCCGGTCACGCACCAGTTCCGGCCGGGCGGCGATCTCGACCAGGCGCTTGCCGCCTACCGGGCGATCGAAGCCGAGCGCGCCGACCTGCCGTTCGACATCGACGGCGTCGTCTACAAGGTCGACCGGCTCGACTGGCAGGGCCGCCTCGGGTTCGTCGGGCGCGCGCCGCGCTGGGGCATCGCGCACAAATTCCCCGCCGAACGGGCGCAGACCAGCTTGCTCGACATCGATATCCAGGTCGGGCGCACCGGCAAGCTGACCCCGGTCGCCAAGCTGGAACCGGTAACGGTCGGCGGCGTGGTGGTCCGCAACGCGACCCTGCACAATGCCGACGAGATCGGGCGGCTGGGCGTGCGGCCGGGCGACCGCGTCGTCCTGCAACGCGCGGGCGACGTCATTCCGCAGATCGTCGAGAATCTGACCCGCGACGAGCCGCGCCCCGCCTGGACCTTCCCGACGCATTGCCCCGAGTGCGGCAGCGAGGCGGTGGCGGAGGAGGGCGAGGTCGATGTGCGCTGCACCGGCGGGCTGATCTGCCCGGCGCAGCGGCTCGAACGGCTCAGGCATTTCGTGTCGCGCGGGGCGCTCGACATCGATTCGCTCGGCGTCGAGCGGCTCAAGCTGTTCCTCGACCTCGGCTGGATCGCCGAGCCGGCCGACATCTTCCGCCTCGCCGGCCATCGTGACGCGTTGCTGGCGATGAAGGGGTGGAAGGAGACTTCGGTCGATGGCCTGCTCGCCGCGATCGAGGCGAAACGCGCGCCCGATGCCGCGCGGCTGCTGTTCGGGCTCGGCATCCGCCATGTCGGCGCGATCACCGCGCGCGACCTGATGAAGATGTTCGTCACGCTGCCGGCGCTGCGGACGACCGCGGAAGGCGCGCGCGCCGGCGATGCGGAAGCCGCCGAGCGGTTCGCGCTGATCGATGGTGTCGGGCCGGTGGTGGTCGCGGCGCTGGGCGACTTCTTCCACGAACCGCACAACCAGCAGGTGTGGGACGACTTGTTCGCGCAGGTCTCGCCGCCGCCGTTCATCGTCGAGACGCGCGAATCGCGAGTCAGCGGCAAGACCATCGTCTTCACCGGCAGCCTGGAAACGCTGAGCCGCGACGAAGCCAAGGCGCAGGCCGAGGCACTCGGCGCGCGCGTCGCCGGCTCGGTGTCGGCCAAGACCGGCCTCGTCGTCGCCGGGCCGGGCGCGGGATCGAAGCTGAAAAAGGCCGCCGAACTCGGGATCGAAGTGATCGACGAAGCCGGCTGGGCGGCGATCGTGGCCGCCGCAGGCTAGGCGCAATCGTAATCCTCCCCCGCCAGGGGGAGGTGTCAGCGTAGCTGACGGAGGGGGAGGACGGCGTCCAACTATCCGGCGTGCTTCCGCCCCCTCCGGCGCTTCGCGCCACCTCCCCCTGGCGGGGGAGGATTTAGGGTGAAGGTCGATCCGTGCCGGTGCACCGGTGATGCTTTTTTGCAACGCAGCATAACGAATCCAAGGCTGTCCACGGCGCCTATTTGCACTGTCATCTATCCGACATATTATGGGTTCAATGGGCCGGGCGACGGTGAGAACACCGGGCTTAAGCCACCAGCGCCTCAAAGGGGAATATCATGCGAACTCAATTGCTTCTCAGCGTGGCTGCGGCTGCGATCATGCTTCCGGGCGCGGCGTACGCGCAGTCGACCGGTTCGGCCGACTTCGAAGGCGACATCGTCATCACCTCGACCAAGGCCAGGGGCGTGGGCGGCGTCGAGGTGCCGGATACGGGCAAGTCGAAGGTCCAGCTCAACCAGGAGTTCATCCAGCGCCAGACCCCCGGCCAGTCGATCCTCGAGACGATCAACTCCCTGCCGGGCGTCAGCTTCCAGAACCAGGACCCCTATGGCTCGTCGGGCGGCCGCCTGACGATCCGCGGCTTCGGTCCGGACCGCATCTCGCTGACCGTCGACGGCGTGCCGCTGAACGACACCGGCAACTATGCGATCTATTCGAACCAGCAGGTCGATCCCGAGCTGATCGATAACGTCAACGTGTCGCTAGGCTCGACCGACATCGACAGCCCGACCGCCTCGGCTTCGGGTTCGACCGTCAACTATCGCACGATCACGCCGACCAACGATTTCGGCGTCCGGCTGGCCGGTTCCTATGGCGGCCTGAACATGTTCCGCACGTTCGCCCTGGTCAACACCGGCCAGTTCACCCCGTGGGGCACCAAGGCGTGGTTCTCCTACACCCACCAGAATTATGACGTGCTGTTCAGCGACTTCGGCGAGATCAACAAGGAAGCGCTGAACTTCAAGATCTATCAGCCGATCGGCGGTAACGGCGACTTCGTGTCGATCGCCGGCAACTGGAACGTGAACCGCAACTGGAACACGCCGGACTGGTCGATCACCACGATGCCGGCCACCCTCAAGCTCGCCCAGGCGTACCACAGCCCGCTCTGCACCGTTGCCCCGGCGCGCCCCGGCCTGGCGGACACGCCGAACAGTTGCGGCACTTCCGCCTTCTATGAGCAGAACATCAACCCGTCGAACACCGGCACGCTGCGCATCAACTCGCGCTTCACGCTGGCCAAGGGCCTGGTCCTGACGGTCGATCCGACCTTCTGGTACACCAAGGCCAATGGCGGCGCGTATGGCGTCGTTGGTCGTGAAGCGACGGCGCCGGGCGGCTATTACGGCTATATCGGCAACTCTTATTACACAGGCCAGGATCTGAACGGCGACGGCGACCAATGCGATCGTGCCGCCGCCGGCACTTCGACCTGCCCGCTTCCTCCCGCCAGCCTTCCGAGCGGCGGCGGTGTCGAAATGGACGCCGTCAGCCAGACCATCACGCACCGTTGGATCATCCTCAGCTCGCTGCGCTACGACTTCAGCGATACGCAGACGCTGCGCCTGAACTACACGCACGATTACGGCCGTCACCGGCAGACGGGCGAGATGATCGGGCTGCAGATGAACGGCCAGCCGATCGACGTCTTCCCGGTCAACGACCCGCTGCTGGCGCCGAACGGCTACAAGATCCAAAAGCGCGACCGCAAGTCGTTCGCGGTGCTCGATCAGGTTTCGGCCGAATATCGCGGCAAGTTCCTGAACGACGCGCTGGTGCTCAATTTCGGCGCGCGCCTGCCCTGGTTCAAGCGCAACCTGCATCAGAATTGCTTCACCACCAGCGCCACCGGTTTCCTCGACTGCATCGCCGGGTCGCAAGCGGATATCGATGCTTATGCGGCGGCCCATCCTTCTTATGGCGCGCCGGGCTTCCGCCAGTTCACCTTCAGCAAGCTGCTGCCCAGCGCGAACCTGACCTACCAGTTCGGCGGCGGCCTCCAGGCTTATGCCAGCTATTCGAAGAGCATGTCGGTTCCCGGCACCGACAATCTGTACAACACCTTCTTCTTCGAGCCGGGCACGCCGGGCGGGTCGGCTCCCAAACCGGAAACCACCGACAATTTCGACGTCGGCCTGCGCTATAACACCGGCAAGGTTCAGGCGTTCGTGGCCGGCTGGTACACGATCTTCACCAACCGCCTGGCGTCGTCCTATGACCCGATCAACGACATCACCCTTTATCGCAACCTGGGCAGGGTCGATAAATACGGTGTCGACGCCAGCGTGTCGTACAGCCCGATCCGCGAGTTGACGCTCTACGCCTTCGGTTCGTACCTGAAGTCGAAGATCAAGGACGACGTGGCGGCAGGCTTCTTCTGCACGGCGGATTACGTCAAAGACAGCCGCTACGGCTGCACCGCCGTCGGCGACGATGCCTATTACTTCACCGCCGGCAAGCGTGAGGCCGGCGCCCCGACCTATACGCTCGGCGCCCGCGGGCAGGTCAATGTCGACCCGATCGTGTTCGGCGCGCAGGTGAAGCGGACCGGCCCGCGTTACCTCAACGACCAGAACATGCCGTTGCTCGACAGCAAGACCGGCGCGTTTCTGTATGGGGCCAAGACCCCGGCCTATACCGTTGTCGACCTGGATGCGCGCGTGAACCTGGAGTTCCTCGGTCTCAACAAGACCACCTATGTCCAGTTCAACGTGAGCAACCTGTTCAACGAATATTATGTCGGCAACCTCGGCAATGCGAACACCTCGGATACGAGCAACCCGTTCGTGTACCTGGGCTCGCCGCGCACGGCGATGGTGACGCTGAACGTCCAGTTCTGATCGCCGCCACGATTGAGTGAACGGAGCGCCGCTCCTGCCCATGGGCAGGGGCGGCGTTTCGTTTTGGGGTAGGGCCTTCCAGCCGTCGTGCTCCTGCGAAAGCAGGAGCCCAGGGTCTCAAGCCGTGTCGCCCGTGGCTCCGGGCTCCTGCTTTCGCAGGAGCGCGGGCGGTTTCGGGCTTCGGTTGCGCGCCCTACAGCCGGATCGTCAGGTCCGCGTGGAACGTCCGTTGCGGAAACGGGTGGAACAGGAAGTATTTGTCGTTGTTGACGTTATCGACGCCGATCCCGAGCGTGTAGTTCTTCGCGACGCTGAATTGCGCGCGCAGGTCGACGACGAAATATCTGTGGAACCCCTGATAGGTGTTCCCGACCATGTCGCTATTGTCGAGCGACCCGTACATCCGGCTCGCATAGCGGCCCGCCGCGGTCAGCGCGACGCCGTCGACCGGCCGCCATGTCGCGACCGCCGTCGCCTTCCATTCGGGCACCGTCGGGATGCGCTTGCCGACCGCCGCCGGGAATGCGGCGTCGGCGCGCGTCGTCGCGTCGGCATAGGTCACGCTGCCCGTCAGGTCGAAACGCGGGAGCAGGTCGGTGCGGACGACCGCGAACTCGACGCCGCGCGCGCGGGTGCGGTCGACGTTCTGGACGAAGGTCGCCACGACCGGTCCGCCATTCAGCAGCCCGCTTTGTGCGATCAGCGCGTCCTTCACCGTCTCGCTGAACAGCGACAGCCGGACGCTGCCTTTGGCGTCCGTCCGTTCGACCGCCAGCTCGAACGACCGCGCGCGTTCGGGGCGCAGGTCGGGATCGGGCACGGCCGGCACCGGCGTGGTGACGATCTGGTAGAGTTCGCCGACGGTCGGGAAGCGCCATGCCTGGCCGAACGACAATCGCGCCTTCCAACCCTTCGCCGGTTCCCACGCGAGCGAGGCTTTGGGAGAGAAAGCCGATGTCGATCGCGCGGGCTGGACGGCGGCGATCGCCGGGGACAGCGAGAAATTGACCCCATCCGACGCGCGCCACCATTCGTAGCGCCCGCCGAGCGAGAGCGTGACGGCCGGCGTCACCTTCCACGCATCCTGCGCCCACAATGCGGCCGTGCGTGTCCGCCCAAGCGATTGCAGGTTGAGCGCGCCCGGCGCACCCGCGATCCAGTCGGCGGTCGCGTAACGGTTGCTGGCGATGCGGAACCGGTCCCAATGCGCGCCGAAGCTGAGCGCGTTGGTCCCGGCATCGTCCGACCGCCACACCGCCTTCGCGTCGAGCGTCGTCCAGCCAGTGCCGTTCAGCCGCGTGATCGCCCCCGCGCCGCCGCTCGCGGCCGCGGGTAGCGCGGTCGCCGCGATCCGCTGTTCGTCGCGGTCGACGGCATAGCGCGTGGCGATCACCTGCCAATCGAACCGTTTGCCGGCGCCGGTTGCCGACAAGGCGTGCGACCAGTGGCGCTGGTCGGTATGATACGTCCCGCTGCTCAGCGCGATGGGCCAGGTCGGCAGGCCGGTCGCGATCGTGGCAAGATACGTGTCCGACGACGCATCGGTGCGGTTGAGGAACAGCCCGCCGACATAGGTCAACCGCACCGCATCGCTCAGGTCGAGCGCCGCCTTCAGCTTCAATCGATCCTGTCCTTGCGCCTCGATCCCCGTCGCACCGAGGATGCGGATCGGCTGGCCGAGACGGTTGCGGTCGGGGATTGACCCGGTCGTCCCCGTCGGTGCCGTGGCGGCGGTGGCATAGCCGAGCGGCTGGCCCCGGCTGGTGACGTGGTCGTAGCTCGCGAACAGCGCCAGCCGCCCGAACCGGTCGCCGGCCGTCACGCCGGCCTGATAGGCGGCGAAGGTGTCGCTGTGACCGTACAGGTCATAGGTCTGGACGCTGGTGGCGGCGGTCGCGGTCGCTTCGAACGTGTCCGGCAATCGCGTGGTGATGTTGACCACCGCGCCGATCGAATTGCCCGGATAGGCGGCGGAGAACGGGCCGTACAGCACGTCGATCCGCGCGATCTCCTGCGGGCTGACCGCGCTCCACCGGGGCGAGGCGCTGGTATTGTTGTTGCCGATCAGCGCCGACAGCAACGCCCCATCGGCATAGATCAGGCCGCGCGCGCTGGCGCCGAGGCCGGCCGTCCGCGTCGCGAGCGGCGCCTGGGTGTCGCCGATATGGCGTTTGCGGACGATCAGGCTGGGCAGGTACTTGACTGTGTCCTCGACGTTCATCGCGTTGGTCGTGCGCGCGATCGTGTCGGCATCGATCGAGGCGGTCGCGTTGGGGGCGTTCTCGATCGTCGCTTTCTGGCGTTGCGCGGTGATCAGGATGTCGTCCCTGCCGTCGTCCGGCGGCGCGGGATCGTCGCTCGCCCAGGCGGGCAAGGCGGTGGCGCCCGCCAGCACGGCGAGCGAGGCGCGCAGCAACGCGCGTTTGGCTATAGTCACGGTGAATCCCTTGCTGAATCGCATTGAGCCGCTTCCCCAAGCGGCGGCGGATCAGGTCAGGGCTGGTGGTCCGGTCGCGGGTGGCGGCGGCGCGGCGAGGCCACGGCCCGGCATGGTGACAGCGCGATCGATCGCCGGGGTTGAGAGTGCCGGTCGCCACGGGGCGACGATGGCGGGCATCGGCGGCGACGCATCGGCGAGGCCGATTCCGGCGAAGGCGCAGGGGTGATCGCCCGTCTGGCCCTTGGCCGGGGCCTTGTGGTGCATCTTGCCGTGCGCCATCGGCATCCCGGTGTCGGCCGGCATCGTGCCCGGGCATAAGGCAAATTCGATCCCGCCGCTGGCATTCGCGACCGGCATCCACCCGTCTGGGGTCAGCCCGCGCGCCAGCAGCACGCCCACCAGCAGCATCAGCCAGGTAAACCGGCGGAGCAGCGGAGTAGCTGATCGACGATGCGTCATCGCAAACGCCCCTACCGTATATTGGTTAATGTTCCAGTCCGCCCTGCGCCTTTTCGTGCACGGTGCATCGGGTATAAGCATGCCGCCTTATGGCCAGCCTGCCCGCCCCCGCCGATCCGCCCGAGGTCGCCGCCAAGTCGCCGTTCTGGCGGCCGGCGATCTTCTCGCGCCCGTTCTTCGAGGATCGCAGCAAGGCGTTCTGGCGGCTCCAGGGCGTGGGCTGGGGCGGCTATATGCTGCTGCGCTCGGTATCGGCCTTCTCGATCGCCAACACCTTGCCGTTGCAGGTGTTCGTCCAGATCCTGCTCCAGGCGATCGTCGGTTATTGCGTCACCGTCCTGCTGTCGACGCTGTATGCTTATTACCGCCAGTTGCCGCGGTTGCAGGAGATCGTGCTGACCGTGCTGACGCTGGGCGCCGCGACCTTGCTCGCGGCGACGATCAACGCGCTCGCGCTCAGCCTGTTCACGGCCGGCGACGGCGCCGGCCTGGGTATGGCGGCGCCGGGCGTGACGCTGAAAAGCATCGTCTATCAATTGTTCCTGACCTTCACCGTGCTGGCGGGCTGGACCGCGCTCTATTTCGGGATCAACTTCTATCTGATCGTCGAGGAGCAGAACGACCAGCTCGAACGGCTGGGGACCCAGGCGTCGTCGGCGCAGCTCGCGATGCTGCGCTATCAGCTCAACCCGCATTTCCTGTTCAACACGCTCAATTCGATCTCGACCCTGGTGCTGTTGAAGGAGACCGAGCGCGCCAATGCGATGCTGTCGCGGCTCGCCGACTTCCTGCGCTTCACCCTGATCTACGAGCCGACCGCGCACGTCACGGTCGCGCAGGAGGTGCAGACGCTGAAGCTCTATCTCGAGATCGAGAAGATGCGGTTCGAAAGCCGCCTGCGCCCGGTGTTCGAGATCGATCCGCGCGCCGAACGCGCGCGATTGCCGTCGCTGCTGCTCCAGCCGCTGGTCGAAAACGCGATCAAATATGCCGTCACGCCGAGCGAGGAGGGCGCGGAAATCGCGGTTTCGGCACGGCTCGTCGGCGAACGCGTGCAGATCGCCGTGTCGGACACCGGTCCCGGCTTGATCGAAAACAAACTAGGTCCAAGCCTTTCAACCGGCGTGGGGCTCGCCAATATAAGAGACCGGCTGGTTCAGGCGTACGGGCCTGACCACCGTTTTGACAGTCGATCGACACCAGGGGGCGGCTTTGTCGTGGAGATCGAGATTCCGTACCAACTGGACGATCCGAGTAGAGAGGCCGCATGACTATCCGAACCATCCTGGTGGATGACGAGACCCTGGCGATCCAGGGGCTCGAACTCCGCCTTCAGCCGCACGACGATGTCGAGATCATCGACCGCTGCGCCAACGGCCGCGAGGCGATCCGCAGCATCAAGACCAACAAGCCCGATCTGGTGTTCCTCGATATCCAGATGCCGGGATTCGACGGCTTTTCGGTGGTGCAGGGCCTGATGGAGGTCGAACCGCCCTTGTTCGTGTTCTGCACCGCCTATTCGGATCATGCGTTGCGCGCGTTCGAGGCGGACGCGGTCGATTACCTGGTGAAGCCGGTCGAGGAAAGCCGCCTCGCCGACACGCTCGACCGCGTGCGCCAGCGCCTGACCGAGAAGCGCGGCGCGGAAGAGGTCGAGAAATACAGGGAAGCGCTGGCCGAGGTCGCACCGGAAGCGGTCGACGACATCGCCGATGGCGGCGACGGCCATGCGTCGAATCGCTTCGAAAAGCTCATCAACATCAAGGATCGCGGCAAGATCTTCCGCGTCGACGTCGACACGATCGAAGTGGTCGAGGCGGCGGGCGATTACATGTGCATCAAGACCGGCGACAATACCCTGATCCTGCGCCAGACGATGAAGGACCTGGAAAAGCGCCTCGACCCGCGCCGGTTCCAGCGGGTGCACCGCTCGACGATCGTCAATCTCGACCTGGTGCGCCAGGTCAAGCCGCACACCAACGGCGAATGCTTCCTGGTGCTCGATTCGGGCGGGCAGGTGAAGGTGAGCCGCAGCTATCGGGATGTGGTGGCGCGGTTCGTGCACTAAATTCACGTCGTCATGCCGGGCTTGTCCCGGCATCCACTGCGCCGCAAGCGCTATGGCATGAGGAGCGGTGGACCCCGGCACAAGGCCGGGGTGACGGTTGAAAGGGAGGGAGTCTGTGTCCGCCTACGGAACCTTCGCAGCGCTGCACGTCCCGGGCGACCCGCTGATCATCTACAATTGCTGGGACCCGGGCAGCGCGGTGGCGATCGCCAAGGCGGGCGCGAAGGCGATTGCGACGGGGAGCTACGGCGCGGCCGGGTCGCTCGGCTTCGGTGATGGCGAGAAAGTGCCGCTCGATCTGGTGTTCGACAATGCCAGGCGGATCATCGGCGTGGTCGGGGTTCCCGTCTCGGTCGATTTCGAGGGCGGCTATGCGGTGGAGCCCGAGGGCATTGCCGCCAATCTGGCCAGCCTCGCGGCGACCGGGGCGGTCGGGTGCAATTTCGAGGATTCGGTGATCGGCGGCGAGGGCCTCTATCCGATCGCGCGGCAGGCCGATCGCGTCGCGGCGGCGCGGCGTGGCGCGGGTGATGCCTTCTTCATCAACGCGCGGATCGACCTTTACATCCAGAATCCGGTGGAGCGGCACGGCGACGCATCGTTGCTCGACGAAACGATCGACCGCGCCCGGGCGTACATGGCGGCGGGCGCGAGCGGGATTTTCGTGCCGTTCCTGCGCGACACCGCGATCATCGCCGAGATCGTCAAGCGCACCGGCGCGCTGATCAACGTCATTCCCGGCCCGGGCGCGCCGACCCAGCCGCTCGCCGATGCGGGCGTGGCGCGTGTGAGTTACGGCGGCGGTCCGTGGTTCGCCGCGATGGCGCGGCTGGAGGAACAGGCGCGCGGCGCGATCGGGTGGCGAAATTAAGCTCCCCTCCCTGGAAGGGAGGGGCAGGGGGTGGGTCGAGGCTTGGCGAGACGCCGGCCTTCTCCCGAGCACCCCTCGTACCGCGATACTGCCATCCACCCCTAACCCCTCCCTTCCAGGGAGGGGAATCAGCTAGTCGATCGGCTTCCGATCCTCTTCCGTCACGCCGAGATCGGTCGCCGTGAACAACGCATGCAGCGTCACCCCGCGTTCGGCCAGGTTCGCCGTAGCGCCCTGTTCGCGGTCGAGGATGACGATGGCGTCCTTCATCACGCCGCCCGCGGCCGCGATCTGGTCGGCGGCCTTCAGGATCGATCCGCCGCTGGTCGCGACGTCGTCGATCAGCACGACACGCTTGTCCTGGAGCGTCTCGCCGCCGGCATCGTCCAGCCCCTCGACCATCAGCGAGGTGCCGTGCGCCTTCGCGGCCTTGCGCACGAACACCGCGCCGATCGGTCGTCCGGCCTCCCAACTCGCCGCCGCGATCCCGCCGAGCAGCGGCACCGCGCCCATCTCCAGCCCGGCGACGTAATCCGCTTCGAGGCCGTCGAGCACCGACAACAGCCCGCGCGCGCATTGCGCCGCGCCCTCGGGCGTCATCATCGTCGCCTTCATGTTGAAATAGATCCGGCTGCGCTTGCCCGACACGAGCAGGAAGTCGCCGCGCTTGAAGGTGCGGGTAGCGAGCAGCGCGCGCAGCGCCTCGCGGTCGTAAGCGGCCATGCCTGGTCTCCTGGGCAAAAAGAAAGGGCGCTGCCGTCGCCGGTAGCGCCCTCCCTTCGATCAGATGCGGTTCGGGATCAAGCCTTGGTCGGCCCGCCGCGGCAAAGCCGCGTTGTCGGACGGATCGGGCGAGACCAGCTCGCCCGTCCGCCGGCCGGGCTCTTCTCTATTCTTCTCTCAGCCCGCGCCGTGAGCGGCGAGGGCTGCGAGAAGGAGAAGAGCCACGATATTCGTGATCTTGATCATCGGGTTCACCGCCGGGCCGGCCGTATCCTTGTACGGGTCGCCCACCGTGTCGCCGGTGACCGCGGCCTTATGGGCTTCGCTGCCCTTGCCGCCGTAATTGCCGTCCTCGATATACTTCTTGGCATTGTCCCATGCGCCGCCGCCCGAGGTCATCGAGATGGCGACGAACAGGCCGGAGACGATCACGCCAAGCAGCATCGCGCCCAGCGCCGCGAAGCCCTGTTCGCGGCCCGCGACCGCCTGGATCACGAAGAACACCAGGACGGGGCTGAGCACCGGGAGCAGCGAGGGGATGATCATTTCCTTGATCGCTGCGCGAGTCACGATGTCGACGGTGCGGGCATAGTTGGGACGGCTGGTCCCCGCCATGATGCCCTTGTCGGCGGCGAACTGGGCGCGGACGTCCTCGACCACCGATCCAGCCGCACGACCCACAGCGGTCATGCCGAACGCGCCGAACAGATAGGGCAGCAACGCGCCGAGCAACAGGCCGACGATCACGTACGGATTGCTCAGCGAGAAGTCGATCATGCCGATGCCGAGCTCGGTCGCATAACGGCCGAGGTCGGTGGTGTAGGCGCCGAACAGCACCAACGCCGCCAGCGCGGCCGAGCCGATCGCATAGCCCTTGGTCACCGCCTTGGTCGTGTTGCCGACCGCGTCGAGCGCGTCGGTGCGGTGACGGACGTCTTCGGGCAGGCCGGCCATTTCGGCGATGCCGCCGGCATTGTCCGTGACCGGGCCGTACGCGTCGAGCGCGACGACCATGCCGGCGAGCGCGAGCAGCGAGGTCGCGGCGAACGCCACGCCGATGATGCCCGCGAGCTGATAGGTCGCGATCACCGCGACGACGATCACCAACGTCGGCAGCGCGGTCGATTCGAGGCTGATCGCCAGGCCCTGAATGACGTTGGTGCCGTGGCCGGTCGACGACGCCTTGGCGATCGACCTGACCGGGCGATAGTTGGTGCCCGTATAGTATTCGGTGATCCACACCAGCAGGCCGGTGACGGCCAGGCCGATCATCATGCACCAGAACAGCTTCGCGCCGGTGAACGAAATGGCGCCCGCCTGGATCGGCGCGGCCATGTCGCCCAGCACGTGCTGGGTCACGAAGAAGATCGCCGGGATCGACAGGATCACGGTGGTCCAGAACCCCTTGTACATCGCGCCCATGATCGACTGCTTCGAACCGAGACGGACGAGATAGGTGCCGATGATCGAGGTGATGATGCACACGCCGCCGACGATCAGCGGCAACGTCATCAGCTGGAGCAGATTGTCCGCGTTCGGCAGCAGCAGCGCGATCGAGACCATCGTCAGGCCGATCGTCACGACATAGGTTTCGAACAGGTCGGCCGCCATGCCGGCGCAGTCGCCGACATTGTCGCCCACGTTATCCGCGATCGTGGCGGGGTTGCGGGGATCGTCCTCCGGGATGCCGGCCTCGACCTTGCCGACCAGGTCGGCGCCGACGTCGGCGGCCTTGGTGAAGATGCCGCCGCCGAGACGCGCGAAGATCGAGATCAGCGACGCGCCGAACGCGAGGGCGGTCAGCGCCTCGACCACCTTGTGATCGCCCGGCTGGAGGTTCGACGGGCCGGTCAGATACCAGAAGATGCCGCTGATCGCGAGCAGGCCGAGGCCCGCCACGAGCATGCCGGTGATCGCGCCCGAGCGGAACGCCAGGGTCAGGCCGCCCTGCAGCGAGCCGCGCGCGGCCTCTGCCGTGCGGACGTTGGCGCGGACCGAGATGTTCATGCCGATATAGCCGGCGATCCCCGACAGCACCGCGCCGATCAGGAAGCCGACCGTCGACAGCCCGCCCAGCGTGAAGAACAGGATCGCGGCGACGATGACGCCGACGATCGCGATGGTGGTGTATTGCCGGCCGAGATAGGCCTTGGCACCTTCCTGAATGGCGGACGCGATGTCCTGCATCTTTTCGTTGCCGGCGGGTGCGCGCAGCACCTGCATGCTGGTGATGATGCCATAGGCCACGGCGATCAGGCCGCAGACGATGGCCGCATACACGATCGTCATCCTCTTTTCCCCTGCTAACCGCGCGTGACGGGACCGCCCGCGCGCATTTATCCCTAGGTGGCGTCAGCGTATAAAGGCGCGGACGGCTTGCGCAAGCGCCTCACGTCAGTGCTGAAATCCAAGCGTGGACGGGAGTGGGACGGGTTCGGCGCCGTCGGTCAGGGTCAGGCCGACGCCGGCTGCGAAATCGCCGATGCGCGTCGCGGGGACCGGCGGCGCGAAACCGGCGGGGGCGGCGAACAGCAATTGATAGTCGTCGCCCGCCGTCACCGCCGCCATGCGATCGTCCGAAAAGGCGCGGTAGCTGGGGGACAGCGGCACGGCGGCGAGGTCGATCGCGACCGCCAGGCCACTCGCCGCCGCCATCCGTAAGGCGTCGAGCAGCAGGCCGTCGGACACGTCCATCATCGCATGGACGAGGGGGGCGAGCGCGCGGCCTTCGGCCAGCCGTGGTTGCGGGCGGCGATAGGCGGCGAGCAGGTCGGCCGGCCCGTCTTCACCGCGCGCGATGCGCAGGCCCGCCCCGGCATCGCCGATCGTGCCGGTCACCCATAGCTCGTCGCCGGCCTTCGCGCCCGATCGCGAGGGTGCGGCGGCATCGCGGCCGATCGCCGTCAACGTCAGAACGCGCGGCGCGCCGGGTGGGAGCGAAACGGTGTCCCCGCCAATCAGCCGTGCACCGAACTCCAGCAGCACTGACTCGAGTCCAGCGACAAACCCTTCATCCCACCCCGGCGAAGGCCGGGGCCCAGCTACAGCGCCCTTGGCAGGAGAAGCCGGAACGTTGCCACTGACGTCACGAAACTGGGCCCCGGCCTTCGCCGGGGTGGGGTTTAGGGGGTAGTTGAGCAGGACGCCCTCGGGGACCGCCCCTTTCGCGGCGAGGTCGGACAAATTCACCGCGACCAGCTTCCATGCGACATCGCCGGGGGGATCGTCCGACAGGAAATGCACCCCCTCGACGATCGTGTCGGTGGTGATCGTCAGCCCGGCGAGGCTGGCGGTGTCGTCGAGCAGGCCGCCCGCGCCGGCATGAAGCGGCAACCGGCGCAGCGCGGCGATGAAGTCGGCTTCGTTCACGGCTCGCGCTTCGCGCCGTCGAGATCTCGCCGGGCGCGTTCGTCCGCGGCGTTCGCCGCCGCTTTCTCGGCCTTGCTGCGCCTGAAGGCGATGCGGTTGGCGTCGGCCTCGGCGCGGGCCGCCTCGCGCGTCTTCGCCTTGCGTGCGCGGTTGAGGTTGACGATCTCGGCCAGCTCAGCCTCGCGCTTCCTTCGCCACCGCGTCGAGCAGGCCGTTGACGAAGCCGGCCTCGCGGCGCTCGTAGAACGCCTTGGCGACGTCGACATATTCGCTGATGACGGTGCCGGTCGCGGTGTCGCGGCGGGCGAGCAGTTCGTAGGTCGCGGCGCGGAGCAGTGCCTTCATCGGCTTGTCGAGCCGGTCGAACGACCAGTCGCTCGACAGCTTGGCGGCGATCGCCGCGTCGATCTCGCTGGTGCGCGCCAGCGTGCCGGTGACGACATCGTCGAAATAGGCTTCGTCGGCGGGCGCATATTCGACCTCCTCGATCGTCGCGCCCAATCGGTGCTGGTGGAATTCGTGGAGCAACGCGGCGAGCGCGGTGCCTTCCATCTCGTGCTGGTAGAGCGCTTGCGTGGCGGCGAGCCGCGCGGCGGCGCGGGCCTTGGATCGGGCGGAGGTTCGGCGGGACATGATGGCGCTTTAGGTGCAAGCGCGCGCAAAACAAACCCGTTCTCCCGCGAAAGCGGGAGGCCAGGGTCACAAGCGATTCAGTTCGTGGCTCCTGGGCTCCTGCTTTCGCAGGAGCACGGGGATTACTTGGTCAGTCTCAGCGCCACCGAGCGCGCGTGCGCCGGCAGCCCTTCGGCCTCCGCCAGCGTCACCGCCGCCGGGCCGATCGCTGCGAGCGCGCGCCGGTCGAGCGACAGGAAGCTGGTGCGCTTCATGAAATCGAGCACCGACAACCCCGACGAGAAGCGCGCGCGGCGGCCGGTGGGGAGGACGTGGTTGGGGCCGGCGACATAATCGCCGACCGCTTCCGGCGTGTAGCGGCCGAGGAACACCGACCCTGCATGCCTGACCATGGCGAACAATGCGTCCGCGTCGTCACATGCCAGTTCGAGATGTTCGGGGGCGAGACGGTTCACCAGCGGCATCGCCTCGGCCAAATCGGCGGTGACGATGATCGCGCCGTTCGCGTCCCAACTGGCACGCGCGACCTTGGCGGTGGCGAGTTGGCCGATCTGGACGTCGACCGCGTCGGCGACCGCGCGGGCGAGCGCGGCGTCGTCGGTGAACAGGATCGACTGGCTCGACGGGTCGTGCTCGGCCTGGCTGAGCAGGTCGGCGGCGATCCAGTCGGGCGCGTTCCCGCCGTCCGCGACGACGACGATCTCGCTCGGCCCCGCGACCATGTCGATGCCGACGACCCCATAAAGCTGCCGCTTGGCCTCGGCGACCCAGGCGTTGCCGGGGCCGCACACCACGTCGACCGGCGCGATCCGCCCGGTGCCGTAGGCGAGCGCCGCGACCGCCTGCGCGCCGCCGATCCGCCACATCTCATCGACCCCGGCGACGTGCGCGGCGGCGAGCACCAGCGGGTTGACCTGGCCGTCCGGCGTCGGGGTCACCATCACCAGCCGCTCGACCCCGGCGACCCTGGCGGGGATCGCGTTCATCAGCACCGAGCTGGGATAGGCCGCGCGGCCGCCGGGGACGTAGATCCCCGCCGCGTCGACCGCGCGCCACCGCGCGCCGAGCCGCGCGCCGGCGGCGTCGGTCGTGTCGCTGTCCGCCGGCTTCTGCTTGACGTGGTAGGCGGTGATGCGTTCGGCGGCGAGTTCGAGCGCGGCGCGCAGGTCGGGCGCCAATGCTTCGTACGCGGCGAGCCATTCGGCCTTTTCGATTCGCCAGCCGGTTTCGTTGAGGTCGTGCCGGTCGAACTTGCGGGTGAAGGCGTGGACCGCCGCGTCGCCCTCGTCGCGCACGCTGGCGATGATGGTGCGGACATCGCGCGACACATCCGCATCGGCCTCGCGCCGCGCATCGACCAGCGCCTGGAACTGGCGGTCGAAGCCGGGGTCGGAGGTGGAGAGCTTGATCACTCTAAGCCCCTCCCCTTCAGGGGAGGGGTTTGGGGTGGGGGAGCCACGGGCGATGGTCTCTGCGAGGCTCCGCCCCACCCCAACCCCTCCCCTGAACGGGAGGGGCTATCGTTGAATACCGCCCCCCGGAACGCGTCGACCAGCGGTACCAGTTCGGGCCGCGTCTTGAACGCCGCGCGGTTGACGATCAGGCGGCTGGTAACGTCCATGATCCGCTCGACCTCGACCAGGCCGTTCTCCTTGAGCGTGCGCCCCGATGAGACGAGGTCGACGATTCGCGGCGCGAGGTCCAGGGTTGGCGCCAGTTCCATCGCGCCGTTGAGCTTGACGCACTCGGCCTGCACTCCGCGCGCCTCGAAATGGCGTTGCGTGAGGTAGGGGTATTTGGTCGCGACGCGGACATGGCTCCAGCCGCGCGGATCATCGGTCGCGGCCATGTCGGCGGGCTCGGCGACCGACAGCCGGCAATGGCCGATGCCGAGATCGACCGGCGCGTAAAGCTCGGGATAGTCGAACTCGGCCAGCACGTCCGACCCGACGATGCCGAGCTGCGCCGCGCCGTGCGCGACGAAGGTCGCGACGTCGAACGCGCGGACGCGGATCAGGTCGATGCCGGGGTCGCTGGTCGCGAAGCGCAGCGCGCGGCTGTCCTCATCGGCGAAGGCGGGTTCGGGCTCGATCCCGGCGCGCGCGAGCAACGGCGCGGCTTCGGCGAGGATGCGGCCCTTGGGCACGGCGATGACGATGGGCGAGGCCATGGCGCAGGGCTTTACTTGTGCAGGTGAGAAGGAGCAATGCGCGGATGACGGAGGTGGCGCATGGCGGGTGAAGAGAATAACCGAGGGGCGTTCCGGATCCAGGAATTCTACTGCCGCCACATGGACGCGCCGATGTATGCGCGATTGTGCGCGGCGGTCGCCGACGGCCTGACGCGCGAGAGTCGGACGGGCGCGCGCATCCTCGACTGGCCGGGCGAGCCGACGCGGGACGCCCTGCCGCTCCGGTTGTTCGGCGGGCTGCACGCGCTGGTGCGGGCGGGGAAGGATGCGGGCCTCGCCGCGGTGTTCGGCGACGAAGTCGCCGACAAGGACGCGATCGTCGCCGCGCTCAACGCCGCGCTGGCCGCGCATGACGATGCCGTGCTGCCATGGCTCGACGGCCCGCCGCAGACCAACGAGCCGGGGCGGTCGGGCGCACTGATGCTCGGGCTGATGGAGATTGCGCGGCGGCATGGGCCGAGGATCGAATTGCTCGAAATCGGGTCGAGCGCGGGGCTCAACCTGCTGATCGACCGCTACGCCTTCGACCTTGGCGGCACGCGGATGGGGCCGGCCGATTCGCCGGTCACGATCGCGCCCGGATGGCAGGGCGCGGCGCCCGCCGCCGTCCCGCTGGAATTCGTGTCGGTACGCGGGTGCGATATCCAGCCGCTCGACGCGACCGACCCGGCGGTCGAGGCGCGGTTGCTGGCCTATGTCTGGCCCGAGACGCCGGCGCGGGGCGAGCGGCTGACGGCGGCGATCGCGATGCAGCGCGACCGCCAGGTCGATCTGGTCCGCGCCGACGCCGCCGACTGGCTGGAAGCGCGGCTGGCCGAGCCGCAGGAGGCGGGGGGCACGCGGGTGCTGATGCACTCGGTGGTGTGGCAGTATCTGCCGGAGGCGGTCGCCGATCGCATCCGCGTGGCGATGCGCGCGGCGGCCGACCGCGCGACCGAGGAGCGTCCGCTCGGCTGGGTGATGATGGAGCCCAACCGCGCCTTCGCGCAGCAGATCGTGCGGGTGCGGAGCTGGCCCGGACATGGCGAGTGGGATGTGCTGGCGACGGCGCACGCGCACGGGACGTGGGTCAAGATGGGGATCGAGGACAGCGATCGGCGGGCCTTTGACTTGCCGGAATCGGCGAAGGTGGAGGCGGGGTAGGCTTGGCTCGCCCCTCCCCTGAAGGGGAGGGGATGGGGGTGGGGGCGTGCCGTCTCACCGAGACCATCGCCCGTGGATAGCCCCCACCCCAACCCCTCCCCTGAAGGGGAGGGGCTTTACTCCCGCTCCGCGAGCCACCCCCGCATCGCCATCGTCACCTTGTCCGGCGCTTCCCACGGCGCGAAATGGCCGACGCCCTCCAGCCGGTCGATCGTCAGGTCAGGCACCAGCGCGTCGAGACCTTCGAGCTGGCTCGGCAGCAGCGCCTTGTCGTCCAGCCCCCAGATCACCAAGGTCGGCGCCTTGAGCGGCGGGAAGGGGCCGTCGAGGAACGCCGGCCGCGCCGGCGTCGCGTCCATCGCGGGCACCTGGACGGCGCTCGCGCGATACCAGTTGAGCATCGCGGTCATCGCGCCGGGCTGGCCCCATTGGTCGAGATAGACGGGCTTTTCGTCCTCCACCTTCGCGAAATCGGTGTGCCGCAGGAAGGTGCCGTCGAAGAACGCCGACAGGCCCACGCCGTCGACATATTTCTCGAAATCGGGGTTGCGGAACGCGGTGATGTACTGGCTCGCCTCGCGCTGGGCCATGTCGTCGAACAAGGCCTTCTGGAAGACGAACGGGTGCGGCGCGTTGACGATGATGAGGCGCGCGACGCGATCGGGATGGTTGAGCGCCGCCATCCACGCGATCGCCCCGCCCCAGTCATGGCCGACCAGCGTGAAGCGCACGATGTCGAACCGGTCGGCCAGCGCGATCAGGTCGGCGACAGGCTTGTCGGGCGTATAATTCTCGACACCTTCCGGCTTGGACGATCGGGCGAAGCCGCGCTGGTCGGGGGCGAGGACGAAATGGTCGCGCGCCAGCCCGGCGATCTGATGACGCCAGGTGCGGTGCGATTCGGGAAAGCCGTGGAGCAGGACGATCGCGGGATTGGTCGGGCTGCCCGCGACCGCCACGTCGAGTTCGACCCCGGTGGCAAGCGCCACGCGTTGCAGTTCGAAATCGCTCATCCCGCTTTCCTCCGTCCGGGCAAAGGTCACACCAGGGTCACACTATCGCGGACGTTTCCCTTCACGCCTTCGCATCGGCATCCACGAGACAGGCCGTAGCAGGCCGACGCCACGCTGTCGGACGCGATCCTACATTGCAAGCGGTCTTTGCGTGGCCGATACCAGACGCATGGCCCGCGCCGACCAGACCGAAATCCGCCTGCGGATCGTGATCGAGCATCCGGTTCCGGGCGTGCTCCACAGCCTGCAGACCGGCGATACCGGCGTGCTCGATCCGAAACGGTCGCGGGCGGGCGAGCCGCTCGGCTTCGATTTCCCGGTGCGAGTCGCGCCCGGCCCCAAATTCTTCGGCGACCAGGTGCGGCGAGAGGGGCCGGTGCGCCGCTTCGTCTATATCCGCATCGGCCAGTCGGCGGGCGACCATGCGTCGGAATGGTCGCGGCGGATGAAGATCGACATCCACGACACGCCGCCGGCCCTGCTCGACCGCGCGATGGCGGGGGAGGGCGTGGTCGAGCTGACGGTCGACGGGACGGGGAAGGACGGGACGCCGGCCTGTGCGACGGTCAAGGTGACGGGGCGGCGGATCGCGCCTTGAGTTAGGATAGCCCGTTCCCGGTCAGTGCCACCGCATTTGCGATCCCGACTGAAGCGAGCGCTGGAGCCCTTCCAGTTCGGTGATGAGCACGCTCAAACTCTCTTGCTTGAAGACGAGCGGCAACTCCACTCCGCCATTGAGCGTCATGAGGATCATGGGCTCGCCCTCGGCCGTTTTCGCGGTCTGCATGCCGGTGGGCCGGATGAGCTGCTGGTCCTTGCCCGCCGCGTTGATCCTTTCGGCCTCGGCGGCCAGCGTTCCGGCCAGCGCTCCGGCGCACTCGGTGCTCACCTCGAACGAGTGAGACTCCTGGTCGTCGCCGAGCATATCGAAGTGGATGCAATCGCCCTTTGTCGACCACTGCAGGACTCGAACATATTTCAACGAAGCCACCCCTTAATTCGACGATGACGATGCGCCGCCGCTGTCCTTTGGAAACAGCAATTTCGCGGGCCGCCGCTCACGCGCGTTCTTGAACAGCGAATAGGTCTGCCCCACGATCTCGCTGACGCCGGTAATGGAGGCCATGAAGCTTTCCACCTCCGGCGTTTTCCTGGCCTCGACCAGCCGAACGGGGGCCGACGGATCGGGCCCTTCGAACCGGACATAGAAGAGCGGTTCGCCGCGCCGCAGGATCAGGTCCTTCGACGTGTCGTGCCATTCGAACGCCCACATCAGCGCGCGGGGCCAGATATCTATCGGGAAGCGGCCGCTGATCTGAATGCCCGGCCGCCGGTCCCCGGTGTAATGGAAGATCGGCGGGTATTGGTTGATGTAGAGCGGATCGTCCGAGACGAAGACATAGGCGGTCAGCAGTTGCAGCACGGGCCGGTTGGGGTTGCGCCATTCGTGCCGCGGCTGGAACACGATCCAGCGCTGCAGCGTGTCCGACCGGATCGGGCTTTTTTCCGCGAGCACGTTGGTGATGTCCACGCCGCCGGCCGTCACGTTGATCCGCAGATGGACGTCGATCGGGCAATTGATCACGAAGTGCTTGCGGTCGAAATCGAGGACGGAGGGGCATTGCCCGACCGATCGCGGGTCGTTGCTCTGCGATTCCATCCGCACCGGCTTGGGCGTATCCCAGATGATGCTGGCGTTCTCCGAGTTGAGCAACCAGCCGGCCGTGTAGGTGCGGGATTCGGCCGGTTGCGGCATGGCGGCATGCGGCTCCGCTTCCGCCTCGCTCTCGCGGGGAGCCTTCGAAAACAGGTTCTTCAGCATAAACGGGTTCGTCGCCTTCAGATTTTCGGCCTTGTCGCGTAGCACGGCATTCCCGGTCGAACCAGCCAATCGGTCTTCGGTATCCCCGGATCAGGTCGCCGTTGGTCAGGCGAGTGCCTCTGCGAGCATCCGGGTGAGGTCTTCGGGAAAATATCGTTCGCCCAACGCGGCGAGGTCGGCGGGGGCGACCCAGCGCCATTGTTGCATCACGCGCCGTTCGAGGTCGGTGTGCGCCGCGGTGTCGATCTCGCGCGCGTCGGTGCGGACCAGGAAATAGCGTTCGTCGGCGGTGACCTCGACGCCTTCGATCGTCAGGAAATCGACGGTACGCTGGAAGATTTCGGGGCCGGGATCGGCGATGATGCCGGTTTCCTCGTACAGTTCGCGGCGGGCGGTGGCCTCATAGCTCTCGCCCGGATCGACCGCGCCGCCGACCGTACACCAGAAGGGCGGGCGGCCGTCCTCCGGGGTGAAGCGGAACATCAGGATGCGGCCGGCATCATCGACCAGCAGGATGCGTGCGGCGGGGCGGGGGGTACGGGCCATGACGGGGGCGATAGCGCGATCGTTGCGCGCGCGCACCCGCTACGTCACGTCGCCGTCGCGCGCCAATCCTCGCATTCGATCCGCCTGATGATCAGCCCCCAGCACACGGCGCCGAACACCGATACGCCCGCCGCCACCGCGAAGGGTGCGGCAAAGCTGCCGGTGCGGTCGACCAGGAACCCGGCCAGCGCGGGCGCGGTGATGCCGGCGATATTGGCGATGAAGTTCTGGAAGCCGATCCACTTGCCCGCGGCGGTCGGGCCGGCGCAGGTCTGGCCGACGGCATAGACGTTGGTCGCGGTCATCCCGACCGTCACGCCGCTCAGCAGCAGCGCCGCGATGGTGAACCGCGCGTCGCCCGCTGCGATCGCCAGCATGCACAGAGCGGTGGTCAGCAGGCCGGCGACCATCATCGTCTTGCGCGCGCGGTTGGGCGTCATGCCGCCGGCGATCCAGCGGTCGGCGACCCGCCCGCTGACGACCGCGCTTGCCGCCTGCAACAGATACACGCCGCCGCCGAGCTGCGCCATTTGCGGCAGCGTGAAGCCCTGCGCCTTGACCAGGTAGAGCGGCAGCCAGGCGAGCAGGAAATACATCGCGTAATTGACGCTGAAATGCCCGAGCCCGCAGCCCCAGGCCGACCGCCGCGACAGGATCGCGCGCCAGGATGGGGAATCGTCGGACTGCGCCGACGCCCGGCTCGCCGCGCCGCGCTGGGTGAGCAGCCATGGCGCCAGCCAGGCGAGCGACAGGATGCCGAACAGGATGAAGGTCATCCGCCAGCCGAACGCCGCCATCAGCAATCCGCCCGCGAATATCCCGAACGCCGGGCCGAGCGACAGCCCGATGCCGAGCACCGCATTGGCGCCGCCGAGCTTTTCGGGCGGCACTTGCCGGGCGATCAGCCGGGAGGCGCAGGGGAAGGCGGCGCTCTCGCCGATGCCGAGGATCAGCCGCAGCACCAGCAACACCGCGAACGCCGAGGTCAGCCCGGTCGCGATCGTCGCCAGCGCCCAGATCGTCAGCCCGACGGTGAGCACGGCATAGGTGTTGAACCGCTGCGCCAGCCAGCCCGACACCAACTGGAACGGCGTGTAGGTCCAGAAGAAGGCCGACACGAGCAGGCCGAAATCGGTGTTGGACAGCCCGGTCTCGGTCTTGATCAGCGGCCCCGCGGTCGCGAGGTTGCCGCGATCGATATAATTGATGAAGATCAGCAGCCCGAGCAAGGCGACGGTGACGGCGACACGGGGCGGCGCTCCCGTGGCGATCGGCTTGCTGGCCATGTCCTCTCCCGCTTCCCGGTTGTGACACCGGTGTCTCACACTCGTGGACGCGGGGCAAGGTGGGCTGGATCAGGCCCGGAGGCTATGCGGGTTCGCCGCCTTCTTCCGGCGCCCGCGCGCGGATCGCCAGCGCGTGGATGCGGGTCGCGAGCAGATCGGCGAGCGCCCGGTTCACCAGCCGCTGGCGGGCCACCCGGTTCAAACCGACGAAGCGGCCGCTTTCGACGACGACCGTCCAGTGCGATTCGCCCGTCCCGTCGTCGCCCATATGCCCGGCGTGATGGTGGCTGTCGTTGATCACGTCGAGCCGCGACGGGGCGAGCGCGTCGGTCAGGCGGGCGTGGATTTCGTCGGCGAGGGGCGTGGAAGTCATGGTCATGCCGTCTATATAGGCCGCTTTGCCGGAGCCAGCATTCTTGTCGCGTCCCGACCCGAAAGACCGTCCCAATGCCCGCTTCCACGGCCGAGTCGAGGCGGAGGGACGGGTGTGCGCGGAGCCCGGTTGCGCCGCCGCCGGCGAGTTCCGCGCGCCGATGAGCGACGGGTTCGTGTCAAGCCGCGACGGGCCGGGCGCGTATCGCTACCTCTGCCTCGACCATGTCCGCGCATTCAACGCGCGGTACAATTTCTTCAACGGCATGAGCCCCGACGAGATCCACGAGGCGCAGCGCCCCTATGCCGGGTGGGAGCGCGAGACGCGTGCCTTCGCCCATGCCGGCGCCGACCGCCCGCCGCGCTGGGCCGATTTCGCCGATCCGCTCGACGCGATCGGCGCGCGGTTCCGCGAGCGGGTGGTGCGGGAACGCACCGACGGCAAGCCGCTGTCGCAGGCCGACCGCCATGCGCTGCGCGTGCTCGGGCTCGATCACGATGCCGACCGGCGGGGGCTGAGGACGCGCTATTCGGAACTGGTCCGCAAGTTCCACCCGGACCGCAATGGCGGTGACCGCAGCATGGAAAAGGCGTTGCAGGAAGTCATCGCGGCGTACCAGCAATTGAAGCGGTCGCCGGCCTTCGCCTGATAACCCTCTCCCATCGGGAGAGGGTCGAGCTGCGTAGCAGCGAGGGGTGAGGGCAGGGCGCGAGCCGCCATCGGCTGCCCTCACCCTTCCGTCGCCTTCGGCTCCTCCCTCCCTCTCCCGACGGGAGAGGGACTTACTTGACCTCACCCCCTCCTTCCCCGCAAAGCCCCCCGCATGAAACGCCGCACCGGACAGGACCGATCGGTCACCACCAACTGGCGCCCCGCGACGCAGGCCGTGCGCGGCGGGACCGCGCGATCCGAATTCGGCGAGACCAGCGAGGCGCTGTTCCTGACCTCGGGCTATGCCTATGACTGCGCGGGCGACGCCGCGGCGCGGTTCGCGGGCGAGCAGCAGGGCATGACCTATTCGCGGCTGCAGAACCCGACCGTGCAGATGCTCGAACAGCGTATCGCGCTGCTGGAGGGGGCCGAGGCGTGCCGGACGATGGCGTCGGGCATGGCGGCGATGACCGCCGCGCTGCTCTGCCAGCTCCAGACCGGCGACCATGTCGTCGCCGGCCGCGCGGCGTTCGGGTCGTGCCGCTGGCTGGTCGATACCCTGCTGCCCAGGTTCGGCATCACGACGACGGTGATCGACGCGCGCGACCCGCAGGCGTTCATCGACGCGACCCGGCCCGAGACCAAGGTCTATTTCTTCGAAACGCCCGCCAACCCGACGATGGACATCGTCGACCTCGCCGCCGTGTGCGGGATCGCGCGCGAGCGCGGGATCGTGTCGGTGGTCGACAATGCCTTCGCGACCCCGGTGCTGCAACGGCCGCTCGACTTCGGCGCGGATGTCGTCGCTTATTCGGCGACCAAGCTGATGGACGGGCAGGGTCGCGTGCTGGCCGGTGCGGTGTGCGGGAGCGAGGACTTCATCGAGAACACCCTGCTGTCGTTCACGCGCAACACCGGGCCGACCTTGTCGCCGTTCAATGCCTGGGTCGTGCTCAAGGGAATGGAGACGCTCGACCTGCGCGCGCGGCGGCAGAGCGAGAGCGCGCTGACGGTCGCGCGGTTCCTGGAGGGCCGCGTGCCGCGCGTGCTGCACCCCGGACTGCCGAGCCATCCCCAGCATGACCTCGCCATATCGCAGATGGATGCGGTCGGCCCGATCTTCGCGTTCGAGGTCGCGGGCGGGCGGAAACAGGCGCACGGCCTGCTCGACGCGCTCGCGCTGATCGATATCTCGAACAATATCGGCGATTCGCGCTCGCTGATGACGCATCCCAGCTCGACCACCCATGCCGGGGTCAGCGAGGAGGTGCGTGCCGGCATGGGCGTGACCGAGAACATGTTGCGGCTCAACGTCGGACTCGAAGACCCGCGCGACCTGATCGACGATCTCGACCAGGCGCTGAGGGCCGTGGGCCTGTGAGCGCCAGACCGTGAACGATGCGATGAAGGCGCTGTTCCCCTATGTCGCGGAAACGCGCGGCGTGGTGGTGCGCGTCTCGGTCAGCTTCCTGCCCGAACAGTCGGAGCCGGCGCGCGGGCGGTGGTTCTGGGCCTATCATGTGCGGATCGAGAATGCCGGGCCGGCGACGGTCCAGCTCCTCACGCGCCACTGGGTCATCACCGACGGCCGCGGCGCGCGCCATTCGGTCGAGGGTGAGGGCGTGGTCGGCGAACAGCCGGTGATCGCGCCGGGCGGGTCGTTCGATTATGTCTCGGGCTGTCCGCTCGCGACGCCGACCGGTGCGATGCAGGGCAGCTATCACATGATCGCCGAGGACGGATCGGCGTTCGACGTCGACATCCCGCGCTTCGCGCTGCTCGCGCCGGCGGTGGGGGCGTGAGCGCGGCTTGCTTCTCCCCTCCCGCTTGCGGGAGGGGCCGGGGGTGGGCCTGGCCGCCGTTGACGTGCCCACCCCTAACCCCTCCCGCAAGCGGGAGGGGAATGTGAAACGCACCCATCTCCCACTGAACGGCCTGCGCGTGCTCGACGCGGCTGCGCGGCATCTGTCGTTCACGCGCGCGGCGGACGAACTGGCGGTGACACCGGCGGCGGTGGGGCAGCAGGTCCGCGCGCTCGAGGACACGCTCGGCGTCGTGCTGTTCCGCCGCACGACCAAGGGGCTCGAACTGACGCCGGAGGGCGAGGCGGGGCTCGACGCGCTGCGCCAGGGGTTCCTGCAATTCGAGGAAGCCGTCCGCGCGATGCAGGCGGGTCAGTCGTCCAAGTCGCTGACCATCGCCGCACCACGCGACATGCTGCATTGCTGGCTGATGCCGCGCCTCGCGGAGATTTCGCGCGACGACGGCGAGTTGCGTTTCGTGCTGATCGCGGCGGATGAGGATCTGGATTTCACCCAGGCCAATCTCGACCTCGCGGTGCGCTGGGGCGAGGGGCCGGGCGAGCATGAGGGCGAGGCGCTCGAATCGGACGGCATGGTGACGATTGAGCGGCCCGGCGGCGGGGCCGATACGCGGATTTCGTGGCCCGGCTGTCTCAACGATGATGCAGTCTCGCTGGTCCGCGTCGCCGATGCCGGGCTCGCGATCGACGCGGCGGCCGAGGGGCTGGGCCGCGCGACCGTTCCCGAATTGCTCGCGCGCCGCGACCTGGCGTCGGGCCGCGTCGTCGCGGTCGGCGAGGCCAGGCCCTATCGCCTCGGCTACTGGCTGGTCGCCCCGCTCCCGCAGTGGCGGCAGAAGAAGGTCAAGGCGCTGGTGGAGGCGCTCGGCGCGTGACCCTGCCGGTGATGCGGACCGGGCGGCTCGTCCTCCGTGCGCTGAGCATCGACGATGCCGAGGCGCTGCACCCGATGTTTTCCGATGTCGAGGCCAATACCTACGGCACTCATCCCGCCACCACGACGATCGAGGAAAGCCGCGAACAGCTGGCGAAACGGGTGGCCGATACGACGTGGCGCGGCTGGGCGATCACGCTGAAGGGCGACGACACCGCGATCGGCAACGTCGCCTGTTTCGAGAAGCGGCAGGGCAAGGTCACGGAAATCGGCTACATGTTGCGCCGCGATCATTGGGGCAACGGCTATGTCACCGAAGCCGTCGCGGCGATGATCGACCTGCTGTTTTCGGAAGGGCAGCGGCGCATCTTCGCCGATACCGACCCCGACAATGCGCCGTCGATCGCGGTGGTGAAGCGGCTCGGCTTCACGCTGGAGGCGCGGCTGCGCGCCGAATGGGAAACGCATATCGGCGTGCGCGACAGCCTGATCTGGGGATTGCTGGAGGACGAATGGCAAGCCGCCCGCCCCCGGACCTGAGCGACCCCGCCGCGCTGAAGGCGTATCGCCGCGAGTTGCGCGGCGTCGCGCGGGGATGGCGGTATTCGGGCATCGCGCTGGCGGTGATCGGCGCGGCCCTGCTGGCGGCGCGGTCGCGGCATGTGCTGGCGGTCCACGTCCTCGTGCCGATCCTGATCGTGATCGTCGCGATCGTGCTGATGAGCGTCGCGATCCTGACCCGCACGCTCTACCACCAGCGGCGGATGCGCGGCGGCTGACGGCTAGCGCCGATAATCGGGCACGCTGCCGCTCTGCGCCCAGTAGCGGTCGAGCCCCAGCGCATCGAGCAGCCGGCCGAACCGCGGATCGCGCCACAGCGCGCGCATCGGCGGCAGGAAGAGGAAGCCGGTCTGGCGCGAATCGAGCGTCACCGCACCGGGGCGGCCGGGGGCGGGCGGCTCGTCCGGAACGGCGAACCCGCGCGAGAAATAATAAGCGTCGGCGAGCGCGAAGGCCGCGTCCGGCCGATCCAACGTCGCCAGGTCCTGGATCGCGCGGGCGGCGGCCATGGCGGACCCGCGGGCATCGTCCGCCAGTTGCCCGGCGACGCGGTCGATGGTCCCGGCATCCTGACCGGTGACTGCCCGCGCGACCGCCGAGCGCCGGTCGAACCAGTCGGCGGGAAACCCCGCCGGGCGCGCGGCGGGGTCCTCGGCAAGCGCGATCGCCGCGCTGGGCTGCCCGCCGGACAGCAGCATGTCGAAGCGGTCCGTCCAGATCAGCGGGTGCGTCGCGTAGATGGCGGCCGCTTCGCCCAGCAAGCGCTCCGCCTCGACGATGCGGCCCGCGCCCCACAACGCGATCGTATGCCAATGATATTGCGTGGCGGTGGGCGCCGCGCCGCCGAGCCGGCCGAACAGATCGGCCGACTCGCTCAGCCGGCCGACATGCGTGTAGAGCAAGGCGAGGCTGTAGGTCAGCAGCGACACGGTCGGCTGGTCGCGCAGCACGTCCCGAAACACGCGCTCCATCGCCAGCCAATGGCCGAATACCGGCTGCGCATAGACCGAAGCGGCGCGTCCATAGGCGTTTCTAGGATCGATCCGCAGCGACCGCTGGGCGGCGTCGCGCGCGCGCTGCCGCCAGTCGGCGCGCTCGGCGGGGGCGCCCGATATCTGCGCGTGATCGGCGTAGCAGCAGCCCAACAGGCCCCAGGCATCGGCATTATCGGGATCGAGTTCGGTCGCCCGTCGATAGAGCCCGATCGCCTGGTTGTAGCCGTCGCCCGAGGCTTGGGTCCATGCCTGCCACGCCTGGTCGAGCAGGCGCGCGACTTCGGGCGAAGCCTTCCGGCGCGGCCATATCCACCACGCGGTCCCGCTCGCGAGCGCAACCACGCCCAGCGCTGCCCCGCCGACGACCGCGCGCCGCGACGATCCGCCGGCCGGCGGTGACGGCAGCGCCGGCGCCGCGACGGCGACCGGATCGGCGGGCCGCTCGGTCGCCAGCCGATAGCCGACCTTGGTGACCGTCTCGATCCGGAACGCACCGCCGCCGATCCCGTCCGCCACACGCCGCAGCCGCGACATCACGCGATTGATCGCATCGTCGCCGACGATCCGGCCTTCCCAGCATGACGTGGTCAGATCATTGCGCGAGACGACGCCGCCACGGGCGCGATCGAGCGCGACCAGCACTTGCATCACGCGCGGCTCGAGTATTTCGGTCTGTCCGCCGCGTGTCACTTCGCGCGTCGCCGGCCGCACCACCAGCTCGCCGATCGTGAAATCGGCGATGTGCGCCAGGTCGATTCGCGCCGCGAGATCGGCCGTTTCCGCCGTCATCGGTACGTCATCGGTAGATCATCGGCATTTGATCGGTTCCTCATCCTCTCGGTCGGCGGCCGTCGCGCGCATCAAGTCGGCGTCAAACACGATGTCACTCACGACCGCCGAAAGGAAGCATGTCATAATCCAGTTCATCACCATCGCATGACCCTGACCGTTGCTCCCGCGCTTGCCAAGGACGGCAGCTGGCAGGTCGGCAACGACCAGATTCACATCGTCTATGGCGACATCGACACCAACACCACTGCCGGCCGCGCCATCCCGCTGGTGCCGGCCGAGTGCAACGGTGCCGCGGTCGCCGCTCGCTGATCCGGCAGGAGCGGTTCCCAATTTTCCCTTTGAGGCGCCGCTTGCCGATCCTGCTCCACTCCATTGCCATGGAGTGGAGCCCTTTTCGGGACACGGGAAACGGGCGGTCCGCAGGGGCCGTCCCGCCAGCGGCTTTGGTTGGCCGCGTCAACAGGGGAGTAGGTTACCATGAAGTTCAGGCATTTTTCAGCAGCGGCGGCACTGTTCGCCGGCGTCGCGTTCAGCAATACCGCCGGGGCCCAGATTACGGCCGACAGCGATCCGGTGTTGTTCTGGAACGAACTCGCGACACGCGTCGTCCCGGGCGCGCCACCCGCGCAGGCGCGAATATTGGCGATCATGAACACCGCCATCTACGATGCCGTTAATAAAGCTTCCAACGGCGCCGGCACCTATTACGTCAATGGGGTCGCCGCTCCCGGCGGCAATGCGCAGGCGGCCGCGTCGGTCGCGGCCCATGATGTGTTGGTTTCGCTCAATGCCGCCAACGCCGCCGCTTATGACGCGGCGCTCGCTTCCAGCCTTTCGCGAGTGCCCGATGGCGTTGGCAAAACCAACGGCATGGCGACCGGCGCCGCCTACGCTTCGGCGATGCTGGCGCTGCGCGCAAATGATGGATCGGCCGCCGTCGTGCCCTATACGCCCGGCACCAACCCCGGTGAATGGCGTCCGACTCCTCCCGGTTATGCGCCCGCTGTGGCGCCGCAATGGGGGGGAGTCACCCCATTCCTGATGACCTCGGGCTCGCAATTTCGACCCGGCCCGCCGCCGTCGCTCGACAGCGCCGAGTATCTCGCCGCCTATAACGAGGTGAAGGACATCGGTGCGTTCGACAGCACGACGCGGACCGCCGACCAGACGGCCAGCGCGCAATTCTGGAACCTGGCGAACGGCGCGACGTGGATCCGTATCGGTAACGATATGATCGCCGACGACAACCAGTCCACCTTCGCGAATGCGCAGGTGATGGCGAGGCTGTCGGTCGCCGTGGCGGATGCGTTGATCGCCGGGTTCGACACGAAATACACCTATAATTTCTGGCGGCCTGTCACTGCCATTCAGGAAGGTGACAATGACGGTATCGCCGGGACGATCGGCGACGCGGACTGGAATCCGTTGCTCGTGACGCCGGCGCACCCGAGCTATCTGTCGACGCATTCGATCGTGTCGGGCGCCGCGACGACGGTGCTGCTCGGCTTGGGGCAGGACCAGAGCTTTTGCGCGACGATCTCCGGCGACACGCGCTGCTTCGACGGGCTCGTGCAGGCCGGGCAGGATGCGGCCAACAGCCGGCTGTGGGGCGGCATCCACTATCGGTTCGACAATGAGACCGGACTGGCGACGGGTCAGGAAATCGGCCGGTGGACGCTCGCGCAGAACCCGTTCGCCGCAGTGCCGGAGCCGGCAACCTGGGCGACGATGATCCTCGGCTTCGGGTTCATCGGCGGGGCGTTGCGCGGGCGTCCGGCGCGCGTGAGGTTCGGGGAAGACCGGACGGCGCCCGCGCCGGCGGTTTGAGAACCCGGCCCGCCCTGTCAGCGATATCGTCCGGCGGCGCAAATGGGCCGTCGGACGGGTCCGCCTTGGCGCCGCTTGCGGACCCTACCCCGTTCCATCGTGATGGAGCGGGGTCTTTTATGTCGCCGGTACTGTTGCCGTCGCCGCGAGCACCAGCGCGCGGTTGGCGAGTTGCGCCAGCATGTTGGCGTCGACCGCGGCATCGGCGCGGTGCCAGTTGGCGGCGATCGCCAGCCAGCGTCCATCCTTGCGCTTGACCAGGAAATTGAGCGTGACGACGCCGGGCTCCGACCCGCCCTTGAACCCGACATAGTCGAACCGCGCGCGAGTCGCGAGGTCGGTGCCGGGATTGACCGCGAGCACCGCCAGCGCCGTGCTGCCGCCCTTTGTCCGCAGCCAGTCGAGGATGCCGGCGGTCTGCGCGGGGCTGGCGAACCATTCGAGGGTGTCGATCGCGACCGGCTTGCCCGACGCGAACATCGTGACGTCGATCGGCGTCGCGGCGAGCCGCGCGGCGCTGGCGTCGAGCAGCTTGCGGCGATCGCCGGGCGGGGCCTTGGTCCAGGCGGCGGCGAGATCGGCGCTGGCCGTGGACTTCATCGCGAACATCTGGCGCGTGGTCAGCACCGGCGCGAGGTCGGCCGCGCCCGCATCGGCGACGAACCGGTCGAGTCTGGGGCCCTCCAGCGTCACCAGCGTATCGGTCGCGGTATTGTCGCTGATCGAGATCATCAGCGTCGCCAGCGTCTGGAGCGTGACCGGGCTGCCCGGCGGCCAGGCTTGCAGGATGCCCGACGGCAGCGATGCCCGGCCGACCGGCAGGACGTCGGTCCATTTGCGCTCGCCCGCGGTCACTTCGCGCGCCGCTTCGCCGAGCACCCACAGCTTGAATGCCGAGCCGAGCGGCGCGGCCTGGTCGGGATTGACGCCCGCGACCAACACGGGCGCGCCATCGCCGAGCATATAGACGCCGAACCCGCTCGCACCCGGCAGCGCGCGGAAATCGGCGGCGAGCTTGTCGAACGTGTCGCCAACCACCTCCGCGCCGGAAAACAGCAGGCCGGTGACGCGATGCGGCGCGACGGGGTCGATCGCGATCTGGGCGTTGACGATGCCGCGCTGGAATCGCACCCGCAGCAGCGCGGTCCAGGGATTGGTCGCGGTCAGCGAGGCGATCGACACCGGCTTGCCCATCGACGCGGTCACCGATGCGATGACGGCATCCCATTTGGCCTTGGGCAGGGCGGCGTGGAAACCGGGCGCGAAATAACCGTCGAAGTCGCCCGTCCCTGCGATGACGCCGACCAGTTCCTTCGCGCGCGCGACCAGCGACGGATCGGGCGCCGCGGGCGGGGTCTGCGCCCATGCGGGGGCCGCAAGCAAAACCAACAAAGCCGCTATCAGCGCACGCATTTTTTCCTCCCGCTGGCGTAGGTGCATTTAGAGCAAGAAGCGTTAAATCTGACCCGTTCGCCCTGAGCTTGTCGAAGGGCTGTCTTTCTTGGCCTGAAGAAAGTGCAGTGCTTCGACAAGCTCAGCACGAACGGGGGTGGGTGAGCCTGAATAACACACTTTGCTCTAGCAGGCTGCGGAAAAAGTCTTCCCTGTGGGTTGGCGGCGTGATTCATGGTGCAAGGAGCTTAGGAGGCACCATGCGCGGCGGCGACGTTGGGACGGAAGGTCTATTTTCG